>Ga0208411_1000108_pt1 | contig 65318 bp, 61 predicted proteins | sample ETN01SmetaG_4_FD_185793 | JGI IMG/M metagenome (GOLD analysis project Ga0208411, IMG submission 185793) | Marine microbial and viral communities from oxygen minimum zone, Eastern Pacific Ocean - ETNP2014F12-01SV261 (SPAdes) (version 2) | ecosystem: Environmental > Aquatic > Marine > Oceanic ... | reverse complement strand
ATTAGCAAAAGTATACATCAATGCAGCATCTTTATCACTTGCAATAATTCCTTTATATTTTTCTGATGCATTATCGAATGCATATTTAGCAGTTTGGATATTCGAGGCTCGAGTGGAATTGTCAGACACTTGAGATTGTGCAGTTCCTATTATGTATAGTATTTTTGCCGCATTATCATCTACAGTTCCAAGATTAGAACTCTTGCTTGTAATGTAGCTTGGTGTGGATTCTCCTCCTGAATTATTTAGCAGATTAGTGATAGTGAACCCACCTTTTCCCATATAAGCGTCTCCAAGACCTTTTGAGGAAGTACAAACAGAAATAGCCGTATCAAAATCCTGATTGTCCAAAGCAGTATTACAAGCAGAGTTAGAAGACTCTTTTTGTAAATCACTACAGCTGCTTACCCCAAAAATCATTATCAAAAAAAACAAAAAGTTAATCAAAAAACCTTTATTCATGAATTTGCAAAATTGGTAAGCTAGATTAGTCATCATTTTTTTAATAAGACCACAACTAAAATCCCAGATTGACCTGAAGGGTTCTTCTTCTTTCAGGCTTGTCTCCAGCAGAATTACCCGTTTCAACCTTATAGTCTGCATATTGAATGCTCAACCCTCTGAAGAAAATCAAAGGATTGATTTCCAAACCTTGACTGACATATCCCTGATTCCATCCCAACCTTAGGGCCAGGGCACTGGCACCGGAATCAATCGGCCAAAATCCGAACTCTGTGCCAATATGAATCCGTTTCATATTGCAGTCTGATGAATTCTTATTTGCTGTGCAGTAAGCATCATCAGAGTGATCAAAGGTGAGGTCACGAATATCAATCTCATAAAAATTTCTAAAAAGCATGCTATCAAAAGGAGTCATGGCAATCCCAATGTTGTATTCTGCTTTTTGATCTAGAGGATTTGTCTCGTTATCTTTTCTGGCGAACTTCAACCCCCCAAGATTTCTCACAGACATTCCCCAGACCATTCGAAGTGTTGAAAAAGAGGACATTCGATTTTGGAAACCAAAACCATAAGTTTGTCCATCTCTCATCAAGTCCGTTTTACAAAAACCAACATCACTGGCTATGTTACTTGAATTAAGAAGAGTGCTCATGGCAATGGTCTTAACTGGATAATCGCAACGTTTATATTTTTCGACATTAACACCAATCAGCCATCGTCCTCGACCAAGATTAAAACCCCCTCCGATATTATAGATTTGATCGAGTCGCATTCCATAATTGAATTGGATGCCAACCGGATTGCTGGCAGAAAGATCGATGGTCGTTTCAAGTCCGGCTGCTGCCCCAAATGTCATCAAACTTCCGAATGGGATAATCACATTGAGTGCAGTCATATTGCGGTAGTGAATCTGCTTGCCCAAAGCCAATGCAACGGTATCCGCAGTTGTTGAGTCTGATCCAAGTTTCGCAACTTGGCTTGTAAGAGATAAAGTGTCCTTGCTGACCTCATTTACAAAGGGAATACTAACGATAGTGGTATCCACTGCGGCAAGCCCTGCCGGATTATAGAACAGTGCATTCTCATCATGACTCATTGCAACACCCACATTGCCCATACCAAGGTTTCGGATTCCCTGGAATGGCCGGCGCAGTTCTCCACCTGCCTGTAATACAGAAGTAACAAACAGGAACCACATCACCACTAGAACGACGGGGCGTATCCTGTAAATTGTTTGTAGTCCCATGCTTGAAGGGAGCAGGTGCATCATTTTGAGGAAGACGAAATGGTCAAAAAAGTCGATTAAGAGATGCAGTCTTCATGCAAATTCGATTTTGCAAGAACAGGATTGATCCTTTATTGTGACAGAATCTTTATTTGAAACCATCCCTAGAGTTGAAAGGAATTACGGTGTCCATTCTATACGCATTCGATTCCATGTCTGTGCTTTATCGCGGTTATTTCGCGATGATCCGCAACCCACTCATCAATTCCAAAGGAATCAATACCAGTGGTATTCGTACTGTTTTGATGCAGTTGGTGAAGATCATCGAAGATGTCAGACCCCAATACCTGGCAGTTGCATCCGATGGCCCGGAAGACACCTTTCGTCATAAGCGTTACCCTGATTATAAAGCTACTCGTGAAAAAATGCCTGAGGATTTAGTGGAACAACTTCCATACCTTCCTCGTGCCATGGAAGCACTTAAACTTCCATACCTTCTGATTCCAGGATATGAAGCCGACGATATCATTGGCACCCTAATGAGCCTCTGCCTCAATAACAACCTCAGAGGGATCATGGTCACCAGCGATAAAGATTACCTCCAGCTTGTATCAGAGACGACAGAAATGTTGAATCACAAAAATGAGATTGTTGGCCTCAGTGGGGTCCAGGAGCGTTTTGGATGTCGTCCAGATCAGGTAATTGAGGTGTTAGGGCTCATGGGAGATAGTTCAGACAATATCCCAGGAGTTCGAGGTGTTGGTGAAAAGACAGCCATTAAGCTGATACAACAGTTTGGAAGCATCGAAAAGGTTTATGAAAACCTTGCTGAGGTTCCTGGAAAAAGCCTTAAGTCCAAACTTGAGGAAGGACGTGAACAGGCAATGCTTTCCAGAGAACTGGTAACTATTGACCGTGAAGTTCCCTTACCAATTGATTTGGAAGACCTTCGCCTAGATGAGACCAAGTTATCCGAGAATAAGGAATTTCTCGAACTGATCCAAGAACTGGAATTGGTCACCCTATACAGGCGTCTTACAGAAGGATCGGGTTCTTCTAAAAAGCAAAAAACTTCAGATAAAACTGATTTTTCCGGAAAGAAAACCTTTTCCCATTCAGTACAACTTGAACTGCTTGAAGAACCTTCGGTCAGGACTCAGAAACCTATCCGTTCCAATATCATAGAAACTCAAGAAGAATGGGAATTATTCCAAAATAAACTTCAGGAGAAACATAAGCTTGCTTTAGCTCTCTACTCCAGTGGAGAACACCAACTCGACTATCAGATTCAAGGAATGGCTCTTTCTTTGGAAATCGGGGAAGCCTATTTTATCTCTTTTCAAAATTTTCAAAATACATCAAAAACATGGGTTAAGAACCTTCAGGTACTACTTGAGGATTCAAAGATACCAAAACTGGTTTATGACCTGAAAAAAAACCTGCAAACTCTTCAAATTCAAAAAATCGAACTCAAAGGAGTTGAAGGAGATGTGATGATTGCAGCTCATCTCTCGGATCCACTCAGCCGACGTTACGACCTGGATTACCTCATAGGACGCAGGCTGAACCGAGAACGTAGTTCAGCTGATGCTGAATTGCCACCTGATAGAAAAGTGAGCTGCGAGGACGCCAGCACCATCCTTGAACTTCATGATTTGTTTGAACAGCAGTTGATGCAGGCCGAGATGATCAATGCTTACCGTCACATTGAAATCCCTTTAGCAGAGACCCTCGCCCGGATTGAACTGTCTGGGGTTCGGGTGGATACGGAAAACCTAGGCAGGATCAGCATCGAATTTGAGGAGCGGTTGGATGATTTACGCAGTCGAATCCATGAACAAGCCGAGGAATCCTTCAACTTGAATTCTGTGGTGGATCTTCAGAATGTGCTTTATGAAAAATTTAAATTACATGAAAGATTCAAAGTCAAACCCAAGAAAATCAAACTCGGCAACGGGATGTCCACCGATGAAGAAACCCTGGAAAAACTTTGTGAGAATCCCCTTCCCCGAGCAATCCTGGATTATCGATCGCTGAACAAACTCAAAAACACCTACGTCGATCAACTACCCGATCATGTTCATTCCAGATCCGGACACATTCATTCACGTTTTCAGCAGACGGCAACCGCAACAGGACGTCTTTCTTCTGACAACCCGAATCTTCAGAACATCCCGGTACGCAGTTCAGAAGGCCGCCGTATCCGGGGGGCTTTCGTCCCATCTGCTCCTGAGCGTATCCTCATATCCGCAGACTACAGTCAGATCGAACTCCGCATCGTTGCCCATTATTCGAAGGACCCAACCTTTCTGGAGGCGTACCGAAACAATGAAGACATCCATGCCTTAACAGCATCAACCATCTTCAAGGTTCCTGTCGATCAAGTCGATCGAGAGATGCGCTCTAAAGCCAAGGAGGTGAATTTTGGCCTAATCTACAAAATGGGTCCCGAGAGGCTTTCCATCGTAACACAGACCAGCAAAAGCGAAGCAAAAGCATTCATCGAGCGTTTTTTTGAAAAATACAGCACCATTCAGGCCCTTCAGGAACGTTTCCTGGCCCAGGCCCGCAAAGAAGGATTTACGACCACCCTACTCGGTCGACGGCGCTACCTTCCTGATATCAATGCCAAGGGATTGCTCAAACGGATGGCTGAGGGTGCCGCGGTCAACACTCCGATTCAGGGTTCAGCTGCTGAAGTGATCAAACTGGCGATGATCATGATTCAACAACAACTTCAACAACAAAAAATGGAGTCGAAAATGATCCTCACCGTACATGACGAACTGGTCTTCGACGTCCCGGCTGAAGAAGAAAAAGAACTCTGTGAAATGGTGAAAGAGACCATGGAAAATGTGATGATTCTCGAGGTTCCTTTGCTGGTAGAAATCGGTCGTGGGAAAAACTGGCTTGAGGCTCATTGACAGTTTTTTCAGTGCACGTTATTCTTCAATTCATGTTGATAGTTCAACCCCAAGAAACATTTCCAACCCCTTGATCACAAAAAATTTCCTAAGATTGATGCATTTGATATTCAAGGCTGACAGGCTGAACAGAACATTATTTTGGATCTCTATACAAATCGTCATCCCTTTGATTTTCATGGGGGGCTGTGCCGCCCCAAAGCTTTCGCGCTTTGAAGTCCAGCGTCCCTCGAGGATCACCGTTCCAAGGGAAGTTCAAAAAGTGTTCATAAGAACAGATCTGGTGGAGCATGAAAACGACCGTCTCAACCTCAAATCCAGAGTCCTTAAGGCATTGGCTTCGGAACTGAACCGAATGGGACGCTTTGAAGCAAAGGTCGTGGAAACCCTTGATGAAACCGCATTTAATCCGGAAAAAGACCAGATCGCCGTCATCCAAGGCGAAATCATTAGTGGTGGAGAACTGGACCGGGGACGCTTCACTGACATTGCCACCTGCACTGGCGGGCTGGGAGGTCGCATCTCCTCAGCAAGCGCAGGGGCAATTGCTAACGAGGCGATCACCCTTGACAGTTGGAGGGGTTATGTCTGCAGAAAAGGAAATCTGAAAAGCGACCTGATACAAGGAGCCTTCACTTCTGTTTTAGCTGGTGCAGGTTTGGAGGGTGCACCTCCAAAAAATCAGGTGGTCCGAGTTTATGATTATCGCAATGTGACCCTTTTCGCACAGCTGAATTTCACTTTCACACTGATCGGTAGTAGCCGTAAAACACTCGCCATCCGTTCAGATGCAGCAAGTTACGGAACCCAGACCGTGAGCAAAGATTCCTACCGTCATGCACAGGAAGTCCACAACATCGTTGTTGATTTTCTTGGACCACTGATTGTTGGAATCCGAACCCCAATCTTTCCGATTCCGGTTCCGCAGGCTGCCCAGGCCATGAAAACAAATCCGGAAAACCCCTTTTTCCCAGAAGGGCCTCTGCCTCAACCGGCTGAAAGGGATCTACCGGCAAAAGAAAAAAAAGAAATCACCCAACAGCTCATCAGCCAGGGAATTGAGGATTTCATCCGCACCATTTCTCCCTACAAGATGGAAGTTGGAGCAGAAGTAGCCTCAGGAGGGGAAGCCGGGGCTGGGAGCCTGCTTTTGGAGGGTAAATCACTAGAAGCAAGAACAACAATAGAAGCCGTCTCTCAAGATGAACGGCTGGCCGCAGACTGGTACAACCTTGGCCTGGCATACGAGGCCAGCGCAGTCAGTGTTGAAGATTATGAGGACGCCAGGCGTTTTTATATTGAAGCACTGGATCGTGATAGTACCAGCCGGCTCTTTGCTCAAGGGGTGGCACGAACTGAGCGTTATCTCTCTGATGCCCGAACCCTGAGAGAACAGACCGCACCATCATCCAACCGTAAACAGTAAGATTTCCTAATGAACTTTTGCTTCCGGTTGATCCGGCTTCATGAATCGAAACCTGGAGAAGGAAATCCTGGCTTCCAGATTCATTCTTTACATTGGATTCAATTACTGCTTGTGGTTCTGCTTTTTGGTGCATGCGCCAAAGCAGGAATGACCGTCCGTTCCCCCGCGGAAATCGACACACGTACCATTCGAAATGTTGCTGTAGGTAAATTCGAAGTCGGCCTCATCCAGGAAAAAATTCGGACTGAACGAAACGGCAATTGGGGTAGCCGAACCATTCTACTCTCAGAAGAACAAAAAGAAGCCATCAGTCGGGCGGTACGTGCCAGGGTCATCAATCTACTGGGAAGCACCCCCTATTTTCAACTCAATTTCAGTGATGAATTTGCTGAATTGGAAAACGATGGTGCACTTCAAAAACTCGTCTCGGTTCAAGGTTACACCACTGAAAACATCGACGCCGTGATCAACGGAAAACTCTGGGTCGATTTGGAACGGACCGACGGTGTAGCTCTGACTCGCGAAGACCTGGAATATTTCAGGCCTCCTAACCGTTACAACCAGGGAATGAACCTAACGGTGCAGCAAATGGTCTGGTGGCCCTACAAATCAACACGTGGAACCCTTGGACTGGAAATCAAACTGACACGTTTGGCCCCTACCGAAGTGGCCGCCGTTTCCTTTGACACCCGAACCTATGCCCATCGCCTTGGAGGTCCGCCGGCTGACACGATAGGACAGATAACAGAAGGATTGACAAGGCTCCGTGATTCAAGTTCAGACAAAAACAAGGACCTCACAAACTCAGACCAAGTCCTGATCCCCTTTGATCAAATGATTGCTGAACTCTCTCGTTCGGTTGCGGCTAGTTTTGTCAAGAAAGTCGCAGTTACAGAAAAAACGGTGTTTTACCCGGTTGCCAATGGAAATTTGGAGTCGGCCAGAATTCTGATAGAAGAAGGTGCCTACGAACTGGCCATTGAACGACTGCAACAGGCGACTGCATCCAATCCGGATCCTGGAGACCTTTACAACCTTGGGCTTTGTTTTGAGGCTGTAGGGGATTACGGGCTAGCCATCAACAGTTACCGAGCAGCATGGAATGCTGATCCGGAAAACCTGCTTTTTGCCCAGGGCATTGGACGCATCGAAAGACTGAGGAGAGAAAGCCCGCAACTTCGCAGACAATTGGATTCACGTCGATGAGGGCAATGAAAAACATACTTATCAAGCCAAGTTGGAATCAAAAATTCTGTCCAATCCGAACTTGGAAATTCATCCTGTTTGGTTTGATCATTGGGTTTCTGAGTGCATGTGCCCCTCAAATTTCGTTTCAGGTTCAGCGGCCGCCTGAATTTCAATTTGAAGACATCGAATACCTAGCTGTCGGTTCCTTCAAAGGAGATTCTGGAATCATCCCCTTGCCTCCAAAAAAAAATGATGAAAGTTTTTTAGGAAAATTCAAGATTGGGATATCCCAACCAATGGAACCTTTGGTCCAGACTTTCCAATCCAGTCCTGGGCAATCCGGCATGGCAGCCGATCTTGTCCGTGCACAAATCCTTGGAATGCTCTCTTCAAATTCTCCGTGGACCCTGATCAACACCACTGGAGAGGAAACAGGGTTTAGTGGCAGCATACCTGATGACAGCAAAGTGGCAGTATTGGTGGCTAAAGTTAGGTACACAGAAATTAGGCATGAAGACAAAGAAATGGTTCGTTACATCGTCAGTGTGGAAAACAAAGGAACTACCTTTGAACAGCAGTTGCTGGCCAAAGCCGGGTCCATGGGAGCAGAATCCTTAGGAGCTGGGTTTTCAATTCCTACCGCCTATGTGGAACTTCTCGCTGCGATTGAAATCGAAATGAGTCTGAAGAGAAAAAGTGGTGGAATGCTGATGCCCCCTCAAACACACCGCGCCTACTATGTCCGAAAATGGGGTGGTAACACGGCTAGTTCTCACATGCCCTCTAGTATTCGAAAACAGATCATTCAGGAATTTCAAGAGGATGAAGCGATCTCAGAATCCATTCTCTCAGAACTGGACAGCACCTCACTCGCACTGCAGGATCCTGCCGCTTACCTCTCCCAGGGACTCAACCTCAAACGAAACACGCAGGTCCCCTTGAACTCACTAGACCTGATGATCCGCCTGTCTCGTCAAAGTGCAGAGCGTTATTTGAAACAGATCAGCCCCTATGAGGAAGAAACCCAGTTGGTGATGTTATCCGGAGATAGTGTGGCGATGAATCTTATTCGAGGCAATGCCTACCAGGAAGCCATCGCCTACCTGCAAGGGATTGATGACAGAACGGTGGAAGATGAATACAACCTTGGTTTAGCTTATGAAGCCAGTGGAGAAACAGGGCAGGCAAGGATTCATTATGAGACTGCACTAGAGCAGGAACCAGGTAACAATCAAATATCAGAAGCCCTGTCCCGCCTCAGATAAAGATTATTGAGGCGAGATCGTAACAGGGATAAATCAGCTGGCGTTGGCCAGTTCCTGGTGGGGGTTGTTCTCCATGTTGAAAAAGGAGAATGGAATTTTCAGTGCTCTTGAAATGCGTTCCAGGGAAGCGTCAGATACTTCCGCCGCGTGTGATTCCCAGCTTTTCACAGTCTGGATGGCAAACCCAAATTCATAGGAAAAGGCTTCTATCGACATGCCCCTTAACAGGCGTGCATATTTGATTCTGTCTCCAATCCGGTCCAGGTCGAGATCGTTATCCAGTCCCATGTCCCTGACGTTGATGCCGAGCACCTTGGCAATTTCACTGTATTTGGTCGCTTTGGGAGTGGAATGTCCTGTTTCCCAGTTTTTTACAGCAGTCAGTGAAACATTCAGTTTTCGCGCGAATTCTTTACGGTTCAGTCCCGCATTTTCCCGCCACTGAATCATTTTTTCACCAAATTCGCTTTGATTTTCCATAGGCTCTTTAACGGCTTCATCGGTCTGGAGTGCGTTCTTATCACTCATACAGATGACTCCTTAAAATGTAGTTGTTTTCTGCTTTCATGAAAAAGCAGTGAAAATATCAACCATCTATTATTTACGATTTTAGTTAGAATGTCAACGAGGTCTCGAAACACTGTCAAAGGACCTGATCCAGCCAACCACTGTTTCCCTTACCCTGACGAAGCACTTCTGGATTACCCTCGCTAAAATCAACGATTGTTGAATGTTCGGCAAAAATGGTTCCTCCATCCACTACAGCATCCACCTGTTTTTTGAAATGATCATGGATTTCATGCGGGTCATCATACAACTGATCCTCTGAAATCCTCAGACTACTGCTCAAGATCGGATGCCCAAGACCTTCAACAATGGAAAGGGTGATGGGGTGATCGGGCCAGCGGAATCCCACCGCGCTTCTGGGAGTCAGCATCATTTTCGGAACAATTTTGGAAGCCTTGAAAACGAAGGTAAATGGTCCGGGAAGATTTTTACGCAAAAGCTTGAAGACCGGGGTTTCAATGCCCTGGGTGTATTCCTGGATCTGAGTCTGATTGGAACAGATCAACGTCAGTGGCTTTTTGGGGTCCATCTTTTTGATCTGATGCAGGCGTTTCATTGCCTTTTTACTGTAAATACTGCAGCCCAAGCCATATACAGTATCTGTGGGATAAATGATCACTCCGTCATTCTCAAGTAATTCAACCACCTGTTTTATAAGCCGTGGTTGGGGATTGTCGGCGTTGATTGAAAAGAGCATGACCCCGGATTTACTCTAACTTTCTTTTAAGATGCTTTTTAAAATCATTATGTCCCGAGTGCACCCAAAGACAAAGGATAGTTGATGAATAAAGTTGGGGCGATTCCTTCATCTCCAGCGGCAAGGTCAAAGCGGTATATCAATCCTGAAATAATTGCTCTGAATCCCACCCCATAAGATGTTCTGAGATTCTTATTCAATGTTGAAGTATCATCAGACACCCCTCCAGCTTCATAAAAAAATGCAGTTTGAAGCACGGATTTGACGCCTCCCAAAAAAATCCAGTTTATGGGTGTTGTCTTTTCCGAAAAATTCAGTCGGTATTCGAAGGTATAGTTTACTGAATTTTTTGCAAAAAACCTGTTGAAACTATAGGATCTCATACGATTCAATCCACCCAATGCCGATGCTTTACCAAGCTTATTTCGCTTCAGCCAATACTGTACCCTTCTGCTTTCTGAAGTCTTGCATTTGGAAGATTCAGTTTCTAAATCACAACCAAGATTCATTTGTTCAGTAAGACTGGTTTGATCGATCAAACCTGTTGATGTGACTTGAGATTGTGATTGAAAAAAGTTGAACAACAATGTGTGATTTTCAAAAAATGGAACATATAAAGAAGCATTTAAATCATTCACTGAATAATCGCTTAAAAATTCTGGGCCATAATTGGTTGAAGAATGCAATAAACCCAGTCTGAGCCCTTGATGAGGGTCAAAATGATTGTCCGTTAAATCGATTTGAGTACCAACGATGTTGTCGACCCAGTTTCTTTCGGATGATTGAATATTCGAGAAATAATTTCCATCAACATCATATATTTTTTCTACATTAGCCTTCCCGGAGGAATAACCTAATTGAAATTCAATGCGTTGATCAAAAAATTGTGCTTGCATCCTGTAAGTTGTGGAGTCCATCTTCTCCAAAGTTTGGTAATAATCTTTTTTTCCTGAATCTATTCCCCGGTCATAATTTCTAAATCCAATTAAGTACTCATTATAAAGAATAGTAAAAAATAGTGACTCCTTAACAATTGGCAACTTATACACAGAAAATACTTTTGCCTCAATATTTCCTTTTATGAATGGAGCAACAAATAATAAATCTGTAGTTTTATAAATATTTGAAAAAATGCCTGCAATAGGAACAGTCGAACCAATACCTTCAACATTTATAGGTAAAGGAGCAACGAGCCATCCTAATTCCGTGTCAGCCTCTGTTTTTGTTCTTTCAGGTATCCAGTCTTTTGCAAAGGCAATAGTTGGAAGGAGAATGACAAATATCAGCCCTTTAATTATTATCTTCATGATCCTGTCAATTAAATTTTAAAAAGTTTCTAGAATTTCAATAACTGCACGGCTTTTCTCAGGTTTTCATGGACCAAACCTTCTGCTCCTAAAGAATAAGCCTGTCATTCTTAATCCTATCCAACCAAGTTAGCAAGCATGGAAAAGCAAGAAAATCATCAATGGCTAGATATATTTTTGATGAAAATCTCCCATACTTGAAGAACATATCAAGATAGAAGATTTAGGGCATCATTTTTTTAATTATGGTGATTGTTTTGAGCTACTGATGCTGCCGTTTCTCTGACCATTAATCCAGTTTGCCTAGATCCCACAATAGAATCCAGTCTGCCCCTATGGAATAATTTAGAGTTAGAGTGGTTGTATTACTGAACAGACTGCCTGCCGGCAATCCCTCTCAAGAGGCGGCCTAGTAGATCGGCACCGGTGATGATGCGTCTTTCCTCAGCCCAACAGAGGATCAGATCATTGTCGATCACGTCATCTTCGGCATGTTCCGGATGAACCCTCAATTTTTGCATGACCATACCAAGCGGAGTTTTCGGATCATCAACCACAATCGGGCGGTGGCAATAGGAATAAGGTCGGAAAGGGGTCACTCCAAAGAGCGCATCGCGTAGGAAAAGGTCTGAATTCAAAACCAACCTGGGAGAGTCATTCTGGTCCACAAAAATCACCCATTTCTTGCTGGATCGCTGTACCTGTTTTAAAAAAGGATCCTCCGGGGTTCTCTCAAATTCTGGAAATCTGGGCAAATCATAGGGGGTTTCCAAATGGATGATACTTTCCGGATCAACAATTTCTCCTTCTTCTCCAGTTGTGAGGTCATCCAACGAGAGAAAGTTGAGGGCTCCCGTTCCCTCCAGAGGACTGATGTCGGATTCACGAGACGCCATATGCTTTTGGAGCATCACCCGAAAATCTTCCTCTTTGAAATAACTGACTCCTTCCCGACCCAACCACCAGTCGAGCAGCATCGCTGAAGGTTTGGTCACCGGATAAAGCAAGAAGCGGTATAAACGAATCAGTGGCACCAGCTTGATTCCAAGCCTGAAGGCATGCCTGGAAAAATAAGCCTGTGGCAGGATTTCGCCAAAAATCGTGATGCAGAATGTCGAAAAGAAAAAAGCGCTGATTCCCGTCAAGAGGGAATCCGTGAGAAGTGTCAAAAGGACGTTGATGCCTACATTACCCCAAAGCAGTGTCGTCAGCAGAAGATTTGCATCCCTGCGTATTTCGAGCAGCCTGGAAGCATCTTCATTCCCTGATTCAACTGCTATTTCAAGTTCCATTCGGTTCAACCCGAACAGACCGAGGGTTAATCCAGAAAAAAGTGCGGATTGGGAAAGGCAAAACAGGATTCCGATCCAGAAAAAAAAATCCATCAAGGACCTTTGCGATTTTTTTTCTGGGAAAGACTGGGACGAACCGGTAAGGGGTCGGGGTCGGCAGTCATATAGAAAGTGGGCAGTTCCAGAAAGACTATTTTTGATTGAAAAACATCAAACTGACAGGAAATTCACTGGCTTTCCAGTTTTTCTGCTGTTGGCAGGGGCTTTTCATCCATCTCATTGGGATTGATGAAGATAAGGCGATTCCCGGAAATCGACTGGACTGCTAATTCAATTTCCTGATCTTTCAAGTCCCGGATGATTTTTCTTCGCAAACGGCTTTTCTGCTGGGAAGAAAAGAGTTCTATTTCAAGATAGCCACGGGTGTTTTTCAGTTCTGTCAACTGTTGGAAACCGGGTGTATTTTCAAGGTAGTCGAGAATCCGATCTTCGGTTTCAAAATTGTAATTTCGAAACACCATCATGAAGGCATTTCCCACCTCACCACTTTGCTGATAGTAGTCTGCAATCCGAATTATTGCCTGGCGTGCGGCTTCAGCACCTGAGCGTTTCCCGGCTTTGCTGAGCATCTTATACCAGTCATAGGGCCCTGGTTTGCTGGCAGAAAGTTCTTTGCCTTCTGCAACGGTATCAGCAATTTGCCGACCACTTGATGCCTCATAAACCCCTAGCCTGACGGTGGATTTCACTGCATAAAAAGCACCCCCCTTTTTATCCCTTTTACCTCCGATCATTTCCATTCTGACCAGAATTTCAGCCCTTTGATCCAGAGCCATAGCGATCAGACTGTCGACAGGTCGGTCGACAATCGCCTCCTGTTCAATGGCCCGGTAAACTTCTTTCATCACCAATTCATTGAACATACGAAAACCCTTACGGCTGAATTCATCACGTACCACACCAAGCGTGGTTAACACTGCTCCATTATCACGGGGCACCGCATGAGGATCAGAACTCTGATAGATAAGCATCAAACGTTTATTTCCCATCTTCTGGTGCAGAATCCTTAACGCGGATAACTTGTCCTTGATCCGGCCTTCCTCCACTTCGACTTTCAAAGTCACCTCATAAACGGATCCGCCACTTGTGGTTCCCTCACGGACGATATCATAACTGCTGACAAACCCTTCACTGGTGCTCAAAATCTCATCTTTCACAACTTCATAATTCTGAGAGAGGGTATTGGAATCAATAAAGACTCCCACACCCTGCTCCACTGCCTGGCGAAGTGCATTCTTCAGTGCCTGATTTTTTGCACTGCCGGCATTTCCACTGTAGATGGTGGCAGAGCCTGTTACTTCCAGTGTTTTGGAGAAAAGCAAAACCGGGTTTAGTTGCAGGATCAAAATGACTGAAAAAAAAGAAAGAATTTTTTTCAAACCTTTTGAATGATTGGTGTTCATTGCTCGTTTTATATGGAATTCAAATGATAGGATGGCAGTGTCTCAAGGGCTCGCACTGCCAGCCGAACCAACATCCTGTGGCTGCAGTTCATTGGTAAGGGGAGGAAGTTCAACCGGTTTCAGAGCTGGCATATTCATTTCTGCAGGTGTCAGATCCAAACCATCAAAATTGATGCTTGGTTCCACCTGGGTCCGCACCATAGACTGTTCCGGAGCCTGCCCAACTCCTGCTTTACTGATGGTCAAACCTGTTAAGCTTTCAACAGGATTATAAACCCCCATTGCAATTTGAGCATCAGCCCATTTTTGGGCATATTTGTCCTTAGGCAGATGGGCATTCGCCTGAGCAAAATGATAGCTCGCCATTTCAAGCTCGTTCAATAGTTGGTGAATGATTCCCAAGTTATAATGGGCCGCAGCCACATTGATGGCATCACTACGACGGTTTTCCCGAGTCTGGGATTTGATCATTCCAAGATAAAGGAGACTTTCCTCAGGATTCATCAATCGTCCCATGATGATCTGAAGTTCTTCCGGTTTAAAAGAACGGCCATGAAGTTTGAGCAATTGCATCATCAATGAGTCCGGAAGCTTTGCCCTTTTCAAACGGATATAAGCACCATCATCAAAAGTGAATCTTTCTTTCTTTTCAAGACTTTTTGGTTCGTAAAGGACGTAATAGAACGCTTTCTTGCTTTGTTCATATTCCCCGTTGGTGGCATAACGGACACCTTTTTGGATACCAGTATGTCCAAAATCAACAGTTTTCAAAGTCCATTCAAGCGGAGCAGAACCCGATTCCAGTTCCAGGATTTCCTGTTGTGCAACCGGGCTGATTTTCATTAGCATTCGTTTCAGTAACAGCCTGGCAAGACGATTCATCTCCTGATTCTGATCCGGAATGAGCAACTCATCTTCCATCTCAGAATAGATCTGTTGAAAACTGACCTGTTCTTTTATTTCCTTAAGGACTTCATTGGTTTCCAAGGATTTGAAACTGAACTTGATCTCCAGGTCCAGGGTACGCTGAAACGAACGTCTTTCTCGTGGAATTTCACGGAATTCGAAGGCCTTACGTGCTTCTCGTTGTCCTGAACTTTGTTCCTGAACCAATTTGTGCTGAAGCAATTCGTAGTTATTGTCCTTTTTCAGCAACTCCTCTTCCCGGATGGAAAGCACCAAGACTTCAGCATCCACTATGGCAGTCAAACCATCTGAACCCATTGGATATTCTTCCAGGTAGTCAACATAAGGCAACTTGCCAAATTCGTAGATCAGAATTTCCCTGAAAAATCCGCTTTGTTCTCCTTCGAAACGATCGATATGAAATCGACTTATGTTTTCCAAAGAATGTTCTGAGGGCATCCGGTGGTGATAAATTTTAGATGAACTGCATCCTCCCAAATGGACCAAGAGAAGTCCCCAAACCAGAAGTAATAGAAAAGATGTGGAAATAAGAGAAGCCTGCTCTGATTGGATCAATTTATTCGACGGTGACGTCATCGTTGACGTGATCCAAATTTTTGTCCTGATCAATCGTCCAGATATCCAGTGCATCATCATCATCAATATTTGCTGAGGCCTGTGCTTTGAAGGCGGTTTTGGACAATTCTTCAAAAGTATATCCATAGATTGCATCTTCATCCAAAGTGATGTCGAGTTGAGTGATCTGATCGGCATATTCTTGATGAATGGTGTAATAGATTTTCTGAGCTGTGTAAATTGCACTGAGATTGGTTTTTGCTTCTGTTTGACGGGCACGTTTCAGGTATTTATCTAGGTTTGGATAGGCGAGTGCAGCCAGGATACCGATGATTACCACAACAATCATCACTTCCATCAAGCTGAATCCAGAGATTCTTTTGCCAATTCCGCGCAATGTCATGCAAAAACCATGGCCCAATAGGCGGGAAGAGTTTTTTCAGTAGTTCATGCCTCCTAGTCTTATAATCGTTATGCCAAAATCGTCTTCTATGAAGATGGATCCTCAGAGCAAAGAGCTGATAGAATTTGTCGCCAGATTAAGAAGCGTTTCAGGAAACACTCCAAGGTAAAGCACACCGACCGCAGTTCCGGCTAATCCTGCCACTGCAAATCCTGGAAGTTGATTATCTTTTTCTGAGACTCCTTCTGGTATGGCTCCCTCACGCATGTACATAAAAACCACCACCCTCAGGTAGTAATAAACCGATAGTGCACTATTCAAAACTCCGATCACCGTCAACCAGACCCAACCTTTATCAAGAGCGGCACTAAAAATTTGAATTTTGGCAATAAAACCTCCTGTCAACGGAAGCCCTACCAGGGAAAACATAAACAACGTCATCAAAAAAGCCAGCAATGGGTATCGCTTGCCATAACCAGCAAGATCATCATAAGTCTGTGGCACTTTTCCAAGATCCCGAATTGTCAGAATGCCGAATGCTCCGGTTCCCATCAGAGCATAAGCACAGGAATAAAAGAAAATGCCGCTAAGAGCTTCTGCTGATCCTGCCACTGCAGCAACCATGACATATCCAGCATGGGCGATGGAGGAATAGGCAAGCATCCGCTTGATGCTGTTCTGAAGAAGCGCCATCAGATTTCCCACGGTCATCGTCAAAACAGCAAGGATCCAAAGCAGGTTTTTCCAGTTCTCTGCATCAATGGGCATACCGGTCAGCAAAACTCTGAGAAACACGGCAAAACCCGCTGCTTTAGCGGCCGCAGAAAGGAATCCTGTCACTGGAGTCGGAGCACCGGTGTAGACATCTGGAGTCCACATGTGAAATGGAACAATCGCAATCTTGAAACTCATCGAAATGATTACCAGACCCACACCCGCAACAGCCAGAGGATTCGTAAATAAGGATCCCTGATTCAATGATTCTATAATTCCAGGAAGGTAGGTCGTTCCGGTCGCTCCATAGAGCAAGGAGATGCCATAAAGCAGAAACCCGGTGGAAAATGCCCCCAACAGCAGATACTTCAGGGCAGCTTCGTTGGACAGTGCAACACGGCGTTTCATTCCAACCAGGATGTAGCTCGAAATGGACATGATTTCGAGGCCGATGAATATCACCAACAATTCCAGACTGGAAGTCATCACCATCATTCCGAAAAGGGCGCTCAGCAAAAGCACATAATATTCTCCATAGTTCATCTCCTGCTCGGCAATATAATGTAAAGAGATGAAAACCGTTACTCCTGTAACGATCAGATACAGTGATTCAAAAAGAATCGAATACGGATCACTGACTACGGTTCCATAAAAACCGACTGGATTGCTTCCATACAATTGAAATTCTGCAAACAAAGCCAGAACAATTCCTACAAGCGAGGTGACTGCCAGGGTCGTCATCCGGTTCTTTTGAGGAGCAAATAGATCCACCAAAATAACTGTGAAACCCGTGAAAAGGATGGTTAATTCCGGAACCAGAGGAAGAAGATCTTTAAGGGTGACAAAATTCATGGGACGTATTGATTAAAATCGTCAACAAAAATCTGAGTGTTTCACGAGCTTAGCCCTGTCTAACGATTTGTGCTATCAGACTACTGATCAATTGAAAGTGGGAAAATTGTATACCGCTCCCGATTTGATACCTGTCGGCCACCTCGAGGTGACTGCCTTCATTCGCGTGTAAAAGTGGATCGTTTCCGGACCATAGATGTGGTGATCCCCAAAAAGACTCTGTTTCCATCCGCCGAAACTGTGGAATGCGACTGGAACAGGAATCGGGACATTGACTCCAACCATTCCAACTTCAATACGGCTGACAAAATCCCTTGCCGCATCCCCATCCCGGGTGAAGATCGCGGTGCCATTCCCATAGGGATTGGACTGGATCAGATCCAGTGCTTCCTGGTAATTGCTTACACGAACCGTCGAAAGGACTGGACCAAAAACCTCTTCCTTATAAATGTCCATCTCGGGACGAACCCGGTCAAACAATGTTCCACCGAGGAAAAAACCGTTCTCATATCCTGGAACCTGATATCCTCGACCATCTACCAGTAGTTCTGCACCCTGATCCACTCCACTTTGGATCAATCCTTCGATACGGTTGAGACTATCACGAGTGATCAAGGCCCCCATGGCAGCATTCTGATCATCCGGAGGACCTGCTTGAAGTTCTTTAACAAGCGGAGTCATGCGTTCCATCAGTTCATCGGCAACCTGATCCCCCACAGGAACCGCCACTGAAATCGCCATGCAACGTTCTCCAGCCGATCCAAACGCGGAACCCATCAAAGCATCCGTTACCTGTTTCATGTCGGCATCTGGAAGAACCACCATATGATTCTTGGCTCCGCCCAATGCCTGAACTCTTTTCCCGTTTGAACTACCACGACTGTAGATATATTTGGCGATCGGGGTTGAACCGACAAAACTCACCGCACTGATTCCGGGGTGGTCAAGAATCGCGTCCACGGCCTCTTTGCCTCCCTGGACTATATTGAATACCCCGTCAGGAAGTCCTGCCTGTTTCAGCAGATCTGCCATGAAAAGGGAAGCACTTGGATCTCGCTCCGATGGTTTGAGTACAAAACTGTTCCCGCAGACCAATGCATTGGGATACATCCACATCGGAACCATGGCAGGGAAATTAAATGGGGTGATTCCGGCAACCACTCCCAGTGGCTGTGGAAAGGAGTAGACATCAATTCCGTCTGCAACCTGTTCACTGAATGTTCCCTTGATCAATTGAGGAATCCCGCAGGCAAACTCAACAACTTCCAACCCACGAACCACCTCGCCCAGCGCGTCATCATGGGTTTTCCCATGTTCGCTGCTGATGATTTTTGCCAATTGATCAGAATTTTCTTCCAGGAGTCTTTTGAAGCGAAACATGACCTGAGCCCTTTTCGGGGATGGGGTTCGACCCCATTCCTTGGCGGCTTCGGTCGCTACTTTCACTGCTTCGTCCACTTCTGCCTTGGTAGACATACAGACTTGTGCTCTGACATTACCCGTAGCAGGGTTGAATACATCCTGGTAGTTTCCCTGGGTCTTATTTATTTGAGTGCCCTTGATGTAATTTCCAATCACTTCAGTCATAGATGCTCCGGGAACCATTTCAAACGTGTTTATAATTTTTTATTAGCCCTTAAAAATCTCACAGCACACCTTCTCAATCAAGTTTTTACTCAATTCCTCAAAAGGAAAGAATGAAACCTAGGAATAAATTTCCATAAAGATTTCTTTATCCACTATTTACCGTGAAGATGATCCTGTAAATCGCTACAACACGGTATATTTATAATCAATTTCTTGACCCGATTGATCTTGACAAGCTGAGCCTGTAAAAATACTGCTTAGATCATAACAACCAAGATCCCAACTTTAACTCATCAAGCAAACTAAATGATGGAATCACAAGCAGACCTCCTGCTCAAAAGGGGCAGAGTCATCGATCCGGCATCAGGGCTGGATTCTATAAAAGATATTGCCTTCAAAGACGGAAAGGTGTCGGCCATGGCTGACACCCTGGAAGACCTTAAGTCAGCACAGGTTCTGGATGTTGCAGGAAAAATTGTCTGTCCCGGACTGATCGATCTTCATACCCACGTCTATTGGGGTGGAACCGCACTTGGAATAGAAGCCGAATCTTTGACTTCAAGAAGTGGAACCACGACTTTTGTTGATGCAGGCAGTGCGGGAGCAGGGAACTATGCAGGTTTTCAGCGTTTTATTGCTGATGCCAGCAAACTTCGCATCTTGGGTTTTATGAACATATCCTTTGCAGGAATCTGCGGTTTCAGCAAAACCACACCCAACATATTCCCGGAATGTGAGGACATTCGACTCCTGGACTCCCGGGAATGTGTTGATGCCATCCGGGAATTTCCAGAAACTGTAATTGGCATCAAAGTCCGAATCGGCCGTTATGCCAGCGGCAATGCAGGAATGACCCCGCTTCAGATTGCACGTGAAGTTGCCGAAGAGACACAGCTTCCGCTTATGACCCATGTCGATTTTCCACCTCCGGATCGGGATGACGTCCTAGATTTCATGCGTCCCGGAGACATCTGGACCCACTGTTTCCGTCCCTTCCCAAATGCTCCTCTGGACGGGAAAGGAAGTATCCGTGATTCGGTGATTCGCGCAAGGGAAAGGGGTATCCTCTTTGATCTTGGTCATGGTGCAGGTTCCCTTTCATTTCAGGTCAGCAGGAAAATGCTGGAGAAGGATTTCCTTCCCGATACGATCAGCAGCGATGTGCACCAGGTCAGTGTCGATGGCCCGGCTTTCGACATCCTTGTCACCATGTCCAAATTCCTCTGCCTCGGCATGCCCCTGATGGAGATCATCCGGGCATCCACTTCAACTCCTGCAAAGTCCATCAACAGGCCTGAACTTGGAACGCTTCAAGTCGGAAGCCCAGGTGATGCAGCAGTTTTGAGCATTGAAGACGGTAAGTTCGAATACCGGGATGTCACCAATGAAATCTTCCATGGAAAGCAAAGGATGGTTGCCGAAAAGGTCATCGTTGGTGGGGAAATCTGGAAGGACAAGGAGGTTTGATGGAAAAAGCATTCTTCGTCTATGCCTGGGATATGATTGGAGAAGGCCCCGAAAAGGCTCTCAAGCAAATGGGTGATCTAGGGGCCAATACTGTTTGCCTCGCCTCGAGTTACCATGCCGGGAAATTCACCCGGCCCCGGGCATCGGAAGGAAAAATCTACTTTCCTGAAGATGGAACCGTTTATTTCCGTCCCGACCCAATACATTATGGGACGATCCAGCCTCGGATGAACCCCCTCGTGGAACAATTCGATTTTTTCCAGGATTGGGAAAAATGGAATAACGGACTGAATCTCAAGGCCTGGACTGTTTGTGCCCACAACACTCCACTCGGCCAGGCATTCCCTCAATATTGCGTCCGTAATGCTTTTGGAGATCCTTATTTTTACAACCTTTGCCCTGCGTCTGATGAAGTTCAGGACTACCTCCGTGCCCTATGCCTGGATCTGGCCTCCCATGACTCGGTCCAGTGCATCACTTTGGAAACCCCAGGTTACCTTCCATTCACCCATGGATATCATCATGAATTCGGATTTGTTCCACTCAATCCCTGGATAGAAGCTCTTCTCGCCCTTTGTTTCTCGGATGCCACCAAGACCAAAGTCAGAGAAGCAGGTGTGGATGCTGAAGGTTTACAAAAATGGGTTCGAAAAGAGCTGGAGCGTTTTTTTAGTTCCGGAGTCTATCCCGAAAACACCATGGCCACCCAATGGCTGATGGCAGACCTGATCCAAGAACCCGATCTGGTGGCGTACCTTCAGGCTGAATCCCGGATCGTCTCAAATCTGGTCCAGTCCATCCGGGAAAACCTTCCTAAAGATGTGCGTCTTAATCTGATCCCAACTGTTCAGCGTCCGACTGCAGGATGCTGGGTCGAAGGAACCGACCTGAAAGGGATGGCAGCCATTTTCGACGGCATCGACGCCTGTGCCTATCAAAAGGGAGCGGATGAAATCTTCCAGGATGCATGGGACGTTCGCAACCGTCTGGGAGAGGAAACCCAACTGAATTTTGTCCTACGTCCTGCTCCTCCGGATCTTGAAAATAAACCCCAGTTGCTGGAGTCCATACACAAACTTAAAACCCTCAATCCTGCCGGGATTTCCTTCTATAACTACGGATTTCTTCCACAGCAAAATCTAGAATGGACCCAAGAGGCGTTTGAGATGCTATAATTGGATGAATGGATTCGAATGATCTGATTCTTCTCAAAGGACCTAAGCTTTGAACTCATCTTTCCCAACTATTTAATAGGGTTGAATGGAAATCCTGATTCGTGACATCCCTGAAGAAGGGGCTCAAGTCGCTGCTAAATTGTTCAAAAAGATTCTGAGCACCCGGCCCCAACCTGTTATAGGTTTGGCCACCGGAGGAACACCCTTGAGATTATATCGGGAACTGATCCGCATGCATCAGTCTGGTGAACTGAGTTTTAAGGATTGTACGAGTTTTAATCTTGATGAATACGTCGGTCTTCCTCCTGAGGACGAACGTTCCTACCATCACTACATGCGCAGCAATCTTTTTGACCAGGTGGACATAGACCCCTCCCGAATTCATCTACCGGATGGCTGTGCAGGCGACCTTCGTCAAGCCTGCAGGGATTATGAAAAGAAAATCAAAGAATTTGGTGGAATTGACCTGCAGGTTCTTGGTATTGGGGCCAATGGACACATCGGCTTCAACGAACCCACCGGATCTTTTGCCTCACGAACCTGGGTCAAGATTCTCAGTGAACAGACCATCAAAGACAATGCCATCTACTTTGACGATCCTGAAGAAGTTCCCCGGCACGTCGTCACCATGGGCATTGCCACCGTCATGGAAACCCGGCACTGCCTGCTGCTCGCCAATGGTGCGAAAAAAGCGGATGCAGTTCGTCGGATGATCGAAGGACCGGTCTCGGCCAGTTGTCCTGCCTCGATCCTACAAATGCACAAAAGGGTCACGATCGTACTCGATGAAGAAGCCGCCTACCTCTTGACCTTCAAGGATCATTACAAGTGGGTGGAGGGCAACAAATTGGACTGGCAGAAATACGATTGAGACTTTGGACTCTCTTGTGTCATCAATTTAAGAATCAATTATCCGCATCAATCCATAACCTCTTTTGAGTAACGATGACTGAATCTGGAATGACGTGCCAAACCGAGGGAATGCTCGACCTCCAGGTCAATGGTTTTGCGGGAGTCGACTACAACAATCCGAATCTGGATGTGGAGGAATATGAACACTCCCTCCAAAAAATGCTTGCCACCGGAGTCACTGCCTGCCTGCCAACGCTGATCAGTGCATCAGAAGATCACCTCGCATCCTGTTTTAACGCTCTGGAAAAGGCTCGCAGGAATTCATCCTTAGCTCAATCCATGGTCCTGGGGTATCATCTGGAAGGCCCCTTCCTTTCGGCAGAATCAGGATACCGAGGATGTCACCCTCCTGAAGCAATGCGTGCTGGGGATCTGGGTTTTTTCGATCGGCTCCAGGAAGTTGCCGGGGGAATGATTCGGATGGTGACCGTCGCTCCGGAAATCGAAGGGGTTCTGCCCCTGATCGAAACCCTTTCCTCCAGAGGAATCATAGTTTCCCTGGGACATACATCAGCTGGTTTGGATCAAATCCGCCAAGCCACCAAAGCAGGTGCAATGCTTTCCACTCATCTTGGAAATGGAACCGCCACGATGCTTTCCAAGCATGACAACCCGATCCTGGCTCAACTTTCGGAAGATCGGCTCAGCGCGTGTTTCATCGCCGATGGCTATCACCTTTCTAAGGAACAGCTTCAGCTTTATCTTCGTGCCAAGGGATTAGCCCGTTCAATTCTCGTTACCGATGCAACGGCAGCAGCCGGGGCAGTTCCTGGTATTTATGGATTGGGTTCGATGGAATTGGAACGCCAACAGGAACCCGTGGCTTTCGCTCCCAATACGGGTCGCCCTGCAGGTTCCGCCGTCACTCTCGATCAATGCGTGCAAAACGTGATCAACTGGTTTGACCTGTCCCTGGACGAAGCTATAAGTTTGGCCTCTCACAACCCAAGAAAAATTATGGCTATGGAATCCCCAGAAACAGACGATCCAGAACATTGTGTCAAATGGAAAAAAGAAGATGGACGATGGAAGGTGGTTGAAGCCCAATGTGGAGCCTTCTCCATTCAAAACCAATAACACGAGGAACCATGAACCGCTACTCGAACAAAAAAATTTTGGTCACCGGGGGTGCTTCCGGAATCGGGAAGGCCATCTGTGAGAGACTGATCACAGAGGGGGCTGATCTGGCTTTCATCGACCGAAACAGCGAAGCCGGAAAAGAGCTTGAGCAAGAACTCGGAAAAAACGTAGCCTCTATCCGCTTTTTTCAAGCTGAGTTGACCAACGAAAATCAAGTGGAAAAAGCCTTTCAAGAATCAAAACAATTCCTGAATCGTATCGACATTCTGATCAACAACGCAGGTGGAGCTTATGGTGAAAACTACGAGGAGACAACGGTTGAAAATTGGAATGCCGACCTGACCCTGAACCTCACCTCACATTACATGCTCACACGTCTGGTCCTTCCCGGAATGGTGGAGCATGGAAATGGCGTGGTCACCAACATTTCCTCGGTGAACGGAATTCAGGCCCTTGGTAATCCAGCCTACAGTGCCGCCAAAGCAGGATTGATCTCCTTCACCCAGACTCTGGCCACCGAATACGGTCCCAAAGGCATTCGGAGCAATGTGATCTTGCCGGGCACCATCGAAACTCCCGTCTGGAAACACCGGGTTGAAGCGCGTCCTGACGTTTTTGAAAAAGTGAAAAGCTGGTATCCGGTGGGCCGTGTTGGAAAACCTGAAGACATTGCTGCCGCAGTAGCTTTCATCAGTGCGGATGAGGCCGGTTTCGTCAATGGTGCCTCACTTGCCGTCGATGGAGGCTTGACTGCCGGCAGTTTCAAAATGATCAAGGACATGATTGGAAAGTGAAGCCTTTGTCTTCACAAACTAACCAACTGATCACCATTCTCCTTTCTGAAGTAAATGGAGTAGGTTTTCTCCCTGGATTGTTTTGATTTCCTCCTCTTTCAAAAACGGCATTTTTTCGAAGAGGTCAAAGGTTTGAGGAAAAGAGAGATAATCAAGAGAGGGAGAAAAATCACTTCCCCACAGAAGACGTTCTGTCCCAAAACTACGGGCTAATTCATTGGTCAGAGGCCATGCTGCAGGATGCGGGTAGTCATAGGCCGGTTCGGTGAGTGCGTAAAAACCGCTGAGCTTGACATGCACTTCGGAATATTCTGCAAGATCCGTCAAAGGTTTCATGATGGCACTCGCTTCATGCTCTGATGGAGGTTTGATCCATTTTCCAGGAAGTCCAAGGTGAGAGACAATCAACTTCAACATGGGATGTTTTTCCAGCACATTTTTCCAGGACTTCCATAAGCTTCCCAAGGAATTGACACTGATCAACCATCCATGTCGAGTGACCCATTCCCAAAATTCTGCCGGGATTTCCATCAACTTCCCGTAATCCGCTTCATCCAGTAAATAAAGGCTGATGCCTTTGAAACCCTGCATTTTCCATTTTTCCAGCTTTGCCATGAGATCGGCTTGCTGATCTAGATGACAGAATGCCAGAGCCTGGATCCAAGAATGATGAGAAATCAGTCTGGCAAGAAAATCATTGTTCTGGAAACACCATTCTTCCCCCTCAAAACCCACAACCAGAGCAGTCTCGATCTGATGATCCTTCATCAGGGATTGGTAGCAGAGGACCTCATCCACCTGGACACCAGGTCGTGATGTGAAAGACCCTCCCTGATAACCTCCTTCAAACAGATGAATGTGGGCATCAGCCCTTTGGTCATGGCTCATGGTTGGGTTGAAAGGAAGTTCTTCAAGGACCTGATGCCTCGGTCAGACGATCCAGCCAGCGCATGACTTGGATCCCATCCTCAATACGGGTTCCCCTGGGTATCGGCTCCAAACCCCTGACCACCCTGCAGAAGCAACGGAGTTCCTCTGCCAGCATCCCCGTGGTTGAGTTGGAACCGGTTAGGATTTCAAGAGTCATTGGGGGAACGTATTTTTCATCCCAAACATCCAGCGGCCGTGGATTTGGATTCATCCTCGCCATCCAGCCTTTTCCAAAAACCTCCATTCGGTCAAATCCTTCTCCCGGCAAAGCTTCCGGAGTGAGGAATCCTGCTGAGAAGGTGGCAAGGCTTCCATCAGCCCAACCTAACTGAGCCAGTGCAAGGTCCATATTTCCCCTGCTGTTGAAATGCGTCTGTGCATCAAACCTGGCTGGATCCTTACCATCCACCATTGATTGAATGCAGTAGAGATCATGCACCATCGTCAAATGAAACGGGGTCTCGCCCGGATAATCATCTGCATGTTTGCAGGGTCTCATCCTGTAGCATGTTGTATAATCAAAACCGCCTCTTGTCTCACACTCCGTCTGAAGCGCCCGGAACTCGCTGTTGAAAAGTAGGATATGGCCCAGCATCAACTTTTCCGAGCATTGTGAAACCACCTCCTGTAGGTGTTGAGCATCCAGGAGGTTATCGGAAATAGGCTTTTCAAGAAGAACAAAAACTCCTGCTTCCAAGATTTGTTTGGCAACTGGAACATGTTCCAAAGTGGATGTTGCAACGACCCATGCTTCAGCCCGCGATTCCTTCAGGGCTTGCTCCAGATCCAGATATTTTGGAATTGCTGATAATGCTTCGGGCAGTTGTGCCAAGGCTTTTTCAGAAGAATCCACCAGAGCAACCAGCTCGGATTCTGCCAGGCTCAGGAGGGTCTGTGCATGGAGAGAACCGAAACGTCCTGAACCCACGACTCCAATTCTGATGGGTTCCATAGGCATGACTAAAGCTTGGAATGATTTTAGGATTCCAAAAAATAAGAACTTAACATGATGCCCGAAATCATGTTTTCAAGGCACCTTCCATAAGCCCTTTGAAAAAGAGACGTTGTGCAAACGTAAAGGCGATGATCCCTGGAAGAACCACGATGATATAAACGGCTGCAATCCTGGGCCATGCCCATTGTCCCATCCCGCCATGTGCCGATGCCAATACCACCGGCATGGTTCTCACCAATTGATCATTGGAGAGGGTCGCACAAAGGAGGTATTCACCCCATGCCGTGACAAAATTCACGATGATTACCACCACCAAACCATTTTTTGCCAAAGGTAAACCTACCACCCACAAAGTCCTCCAGGGACCAGCACCGTCAATTCGTGCTGCATCAATCAGTTCATGCGGAACCAGTTGAAAAATACTGCGCATGATCAGGACACTGATGGCAAGATTCAGGGTGATGTAAGGAAGGATCAAACCTGAAGTGCTGTTGATCAATCCCAAATAATCTTGGATTTCATAAATGGTGATGATCGAAACCACTCGTGTTGGAAAGTACAAAGAAGAGAGGAAGATCGCCACAATGAATGGTCCACCTCGTGGTTTGAGATGAACCAATGCATAGCCGGCCAAAACAGCACAGAAGGTCGTTATTAGAACCGTTGCCCCGGTTACGTAGATACTGTTGAAAAGGTTGTGGGGCAAAGTCTCGATTTTATCAAAGACGTATCCATAGTGACTGAAGTCAAAACGCCTCGGCCATAGATTCCCTCGCATCGAATCCGGCAAAGATTTGATCGAGAGCATCAGCACCCAGGTCAAAGGAAGCAATATGGTCAGCAAGAAAAAAATGATCACGCTGTGCCTTACAACCGCATTCCTTCTCAGGCGGTTTCGTTTCTGCCTCAGGTAGGGATTCGTTTCAGAAAGCGATGCTGCCATGATCAGACTCAGTCTTTGGAACGGAAAATATAAACCAGATAAGCCACAAAAAACATCATCACGACTGCTCCCACCATTCCAATCGATGCTGCAAAACCCTGCCTCCATAAACCCGTTTTGAAGGCCTGATCGTACATGAATACCGTCCAGGTATAAGTCGGGGAGGCCCGATTGAAACCTCCGAAGATCAGATATTCATCGATGACTGCCATCGAAGTTCCAAATCGTAAAACAACAAGGATCATCATGATCGGTTGAAGACGTGGACGTATGACATACCAGAAAACCTGCCACTCGCTGGCTCCGTCCACGCGTGCAGCTTCTGGAAGGTCTTTGGGAATCGCAGCCAGACCTGCCAGGAAAAAAATACTGTGGTAACCTAGCCCCCACCAGATTTCCATGATCGCCACCGAGGGTAACGTGAGGTCCGTCCCTCCAAGCCATTGAGGCGCATTGCGGTAGGTGAACCATTCCATTATCTCTACTAGGAAATAATTGATGGGACCAATCTGATAATTGTACATCCACTTCCAAAGCACGAAAACCAGGGTGCTCGGGATGACTGCGGGGATCAATAGAATGACCCGGTAAAAGGTAGCAAGCCGTGCGTTTTCTACACGGTCCACCAGAATGGCCAAAAGCAAAGGAAAGATGATCGTCCCAGGAAGAAACATCACGGTGAAATAAGCAGCACGTCCCAGACTTTTCCACATCAATGGATCAGAAACTGCTTCGATATAGTTGGCAAAACCGACCCAGTTTGGAGGATCATTGGTCAAGTACTTGAAATCCGTGAAACTGATCCAGACGACACGAATGATGGGAAAGATCTGATACCATGCAAAGAACAAAAGTGCAGGTAACAGAAAAATCCAGGTATTGAAATCCAGACCCAGAAAAGACGATCTGGCCCTTCCAATTGAACGTGCAGTGTTGGTTGTCACGAATCCAGGAAAAACTTTTGAATCAAAACCGATGGATTGGACTGACCAAAAACATCGGAAGGAGGAAGGTGGAATGGGGCAGATATTTCACCCCATTCCCAGTTATAAAAAACCTATCCGCGCTTCATTTCAGCGTGAACTGTATCCACGACTTTTTGCATCGCAACACGAGGATTTTTTTCTTCTCCTTTAAGGTAGGTCTCCCAGACCGACTGTCCAATGATGAACTGTTGCAGTCCGAAAAGATGATTGGTGATCGCTTTGGCCTGATCGAGTTGCCCACGTACCAGACCTACAAAATCAGGAAGCCAGGAAGGTTTGTTCGAAGCCCAATTTGAATAGATCGACTTGTAGGGAGGCAATTGACCCGGTTGTCCAGTCGATGTGCCTGCCAGAGAATCTTTCCAAATCTGCATGTCATAGGTCAATGCCTTGACGTATTCCGCAGCCTTTTCCTTGTTCTTTCCATGCTTGAATAAAGCAGCACCCGTAGTCCAAAAAACGGTTGACCCTTCACCACCTCTAAATTTAGGCAATGGCCCTAATCTCAATTCGTTAGGATTGTCCCAATATTGCGCCATCCTCAATGGAGCATTTTGGTACTTGGTGTAATAACCGACTCTTTGCGCAGCAAAGGCCACCTCATCCGGTGTACCGTTCACCCCGCCATCCGAAGCACCCGCCAGAAGAATATCTGGGTGGGAATCACGCATGATGTCTCTCATCAACATCAAAGCTTCGATGGCTGCTTCGCCAGTAAAGTCAAAGAGACCCTCCGAGGTATAACAATCACTGCTTAGACTATGTGTAAAAGGAGCCAAGGAGCGCCAACCATGGGCATCAAAGGTTGCCCCAAATTGAGCCGCACCGCTATCCACCACATGTTGGGACCGAGCTAAATACTCATCCCATGTTACAGGAGAATCATCCGGCAATCCTGCTTTTGATGTGATACCCGAATGGTAACTGGAACCAATCACATCCAATAAGAAAGGCCATCCATAGAGTTTACCATTGATGGTGCATTCCTCACGGATGGAAGGGATCATATCATCAAGGACATCCTTTGGAATGTAATTATCCCAAGGCTCAATGACATCCGCTTCGATCATGGCAGACATTTCCACAAAGGGGGTCTGCCCCACATAGACATCCCAGGTACTTGAACCCTTTTTTGCTTCTGCAACAAAACGTTCAATACCAAAACCTTCCACTGGAGCAATCTGATAATTGACATCGGGGAATTGTGAATTGACCTTTGGAATGCTGGGGTGCAAATCCTCGATCCACTGATAGAATGTTGGAGTCAAAGGCCTTGCAGCATGTGCCTGGCTGTTTCCAAAATTGGTTGCCACTCCAACTCCCGCAAGACCCAAACCTGCGGTCAAGGTCTTCGACATGAATTCCCTGCGGTCCATTTTTCCATCGAGCAATTGCTCTCGATTTTCTTTTTGAAAGAGAAGTTCTTGTTCTTTTCTTTCCATGGCGATCCTCTTCATCTAAGGTTTTAAAATGTACTACCTCATGAGGGTAATACTTACATCATTTCCTAAACTCCATACAGTCATTGACTCACATACGATTGTCAAGCAAGATGAATTTCATGACAGACTTTAAATTGATTAAAAAAATACTTAGCCTTTTTCCATGTCACACGGGAGGAGAAATCTACTTAACTGGGGAAGAAGAATAAAATAATTCAGGAGGTATGGCTATGAAGTTTGAGATGGTTCAAAACAGTCGTTTAAGCAAAGAAATCAAGGGATGGCCTAAGAATGCAGAGGAAAAGACCCTCTCTGAAATTTCGTCACAAGGATGGAGCCTGCTCAACGGGGATCTCCCACTCCCAGTAGCAACGCTCAAGCAATCAGTGATTGAAGACAATAGTAATTGGATGCGTCTGTTTACGGAGAAGTATGGAGCCAGGATCTCGCCCCACGGGAAAACGACGATGGCCCCACAGCTTTTTCAACGTCAGTTGGAGGATGGAGCCTGGGCCATCACGGTGGCGACCGTTCACCAGCTTCGGCTCTGCAGGCATTGGGGAATCAGGAGGGTTTTGATGGCCAATCAGGTGGCAGGAAAGCAAAATATGAAGGAACTCTGCCTGGAGCTAGCCGAGGATCCCGAATTCGATTTCTACCTGCTTGCGGATTCGACTGAAAATGTCGACCAGCTTGCTGAAGCTGCCAGGAAACATTTACTGAAAAAACCAATCCAGATTCTTGTCGAACTTGGCTTTCCTGGAGGAAGAACGGGCTGTAGAAATATGGAACTCGCCCTGGAAGTGGCAAGGAGGGTCCAGTCAAATGAACCGAATCTGGCCCTACGCGGAGTGGAAGGCTACGAGGCTCTTTTGAGAGCTCAGCCGGAACCTGAAAAAAGCATCCGGGATTTTCTGGAAGACCTCAGCCTGCTCGCGCAAAGATGCGCGGAAGAAGGTCTATTTGGGGAAGGTGCGGTGATTCTCTCCGCCGGAGGATCTGATTTTTTTGACCTGGTGCTGGACCAGCTTGAAGCCCCCTCTGGCAAACAGGAAGTGATCCGCGTCATCCGCAGTGGCTGCTACCTCACCCATGATTCATTGAATTACTCCAGAATCTTTGAAAAAATCCGAAAACGAAGTCCGGAAGTGAATCAACTTCCCCCCGGTCTGATGCCGGCGCTTCAGGTATGGGGGGCAGTACAGTCCCTTCCTGAGCCAGGCTTGGCCATCGTGAACGTTGGAAAACGTGATATTTCCTATGACGCCGAGCTTCCAATTCCAGAAATGTTCTTCCGTCCGGAAAAAGATCCCCGGCCCCAAAAAACACCTGAAGGATGCCGGGTCAACGATCTCAACGATCAACACGCATACATCGAGCTTCCAGAAGATCCAGGATTACGCATTGGGGATTTGGTCGGTTTCGGCATTTCCCATCCCTGCACCACTTTCGACAAATGGCGGTTGATGTATCTGCTGGATGATGATTACCGAGTCACAGGAGGGATCCGAATCTACATGTCTTGAGAGCTGTCTTTCTTTGAAGTTATTCTGGATTTTAAATCGATGCTGTGAACCAGTAAGCCTCCGTGATGTATACTCCCACCGTGTAGGGAACGAATTCTGGACACCAGCGAAGTCTTCCAAAAATTGCCATAAGCCATCCAAACGCGGCAATCACTTCTGAAAACTGCTGAGCGGGGCCTGGCCCCAGTTTTAAGAATACTGAACAGTTCCTCCTCCAACATCATGTGCGAGGACCCATGAACTCCGCCACAAGTTTTCCAGAATGATTCTGGATCATGCTTCAGCGGTCATTGGTTCAAAATGTTCCAATGTTTTTCAAACTTAAATCGACAGGATTGCTGCCTAGCCTGCAAAGCCCGGGTTTCCTAAAAAAGAAAGAATCTTTCTAGGAAGATTCTCCAATTTCGTCCAGTTTCTTCTGCAAAACGAGTTTTTCCAGGGAATCAATTGGAAGATTGAGGAACAATTCAATCCTCCGATACAATTGCGCAAATGCTTCCTGAAAAGCCTGCATTCTGACCGAAATGCTTCCCTCTTTGGCTGCAGGATCATCAATACCCCAGTGTGCCGTTATGGGTTTGCCAGGCCATACCGGACAGGTTTCACCGGCCGCAGAATCACAGACTGTGATAACAAAATGTATTTCGGGCGCATCCTCCCCAGCAAATTCGTCCCAGCTGTTTGACCGTAAATTGTCTGTATCATAATCGAGCTTCCTCAATAATTCCAAGGACAGCGGATTGACGATCCCTGTTGGTTTGCTTCCGGCACTGAAGGCATTGAAACGATCCCTTCCATGATGCCTCAAAATCGCTTCAGCCATGATGCTTCTTGCAGAATTGCCTGTGCACAAAATAAGTACATTCCACTTGTCAGACATTTGATCGATCTGATTTGGATGATGAGATTTTGTTTGAAGAGAAGCCTTTGCCCCGAAGAAGGCAAAATTTTTTCTCCTGATTCTTACTGAATCAGCCTCGAAGCCAATTGAGAAATTTTGCCTCCACCTGTTCCAGAGAGGAAGGCCCTGCATCGGCCAGCATCGTCCGTATCGGTTCCAAGGCCATCATTCCAGACCGGTAACCTTCGGCAAAAAGTTGCAGGGAATTCCCACTGTCCAGAAAACCATAGGATTCCAATTGTGGTCTGAGGATAAAGTCATTTTTTGTATCTGAGATCAAACTGCTTTGTTCGGTCGCGATGTTGATGGCGTTGATGATGACTTGAATCAGGTTTTCAGGTTTACGAAAAGACTCGGATCCTAGAGAAACCCCCACCCTGACCTGAGCCCCCATTTCGGTGAGCACGGAAATGGGAACGTTTTCCACTATGGCCCCGTCCACCAGCATTTGTTTCCCATCCTGGACAGGACTGAAAACACCGGGAATGCAGGTGGTGGCCATCAAGGCTTTAGAGAGGTCTCCTTTTTTTAAAACTATTTTTTCCCCGGTCGAGATATCGCATGCAACCAGAGCCAATGGAATGGGAGATTCTTCTATGTTCTTTTGACCCAGATGTTTATCTACAAATCGCCCCAGTTCCGAATTGTTCAGAATCCCAAGTCGTGGAACATTCAAAGTCGATACGCTGAGCCAGTGGAGTTTATCCGCCAGATCTCGAATCTCATCAAGGGGCATCCCAAACGCATAAAAGGCTGCTGCTAAACCACCACTACTGGTTCCGGAAAGAAAACCAGGCTTCAGCCCTTCTTCCTCAAAAACTTTCAAGACCCCCAAATGGGCCACTCCCCGGTAAGCACCACCTCCGAGAGCCAACCCGAGCATTTTCTCACTCACTCCATCCTCCATCTGCCTCGGATTTCAAAGCTTTTATCACCTTCTTCCATGTGTTCATGAGGCATTAAAGATTTTATGCTTGAAAGGATAAAAACCATTTTTATGAAACCAACCTCTTTTTTTCCTGAATGATTGAAACCTTAGGTCTTTAAGGTTACTGGAAAACCAGGATTAAGAAAAAACATAATTAATAAAGATGTGTGATGCTCCCGGATTGATATTCAAATCAATCTGTTTCTCCTGAAAACATTGGTTTCGCTCAACTTAAAGAGTTGAACCTTCAAACTTAAGACTTGCCTAAAAATCAGGATCTTATTAATTTTTTGGGTAATTCTGAATCCATCCTCTTGAAAGGAACAGTATGACGCGAATCATTTTGATTGCTGCATTTGCAGTATCCATCGTTTCCAGTGGACTATATGCCCAAGACAAAACCTCTCAACTTGGAATTGGCGTTTATGATCTGATTATAAAAAACACCAACTTTGGTGATGTCAAATGTGAGAGTCATCTATGCAATTTTGCCTCTGATGACAAAAACATAACGATGGAAATGAAAAGGGTTGGTTTTGATCTCTTCCTGAATCGGGATCTCAACATCATCATCGATATCAATGTCAACAGCATCCTCTTCAACTGTAAGGAAGAAGGTCCCTGTAAATCAGGCTTAGTGGTTCATTATCACAATGATCCAAACCTGATTCGGGTTTACATCAAAAATTCGAAGAAATCCATTGAGGCAAGTACCAAAGAAGAGATTCAGGTACTCCAAAGTTGGCTGGATAAAGCTTTAAAAATCGCCACCACCTGAAACACCCTCTGAGGCGTTCTTGGAACGCCTCACATCCTTCCAGGCAAAATTCCTCAGCCGTATCTCGGGTTCACCTGAGATTAAGGATGAATTGAATCCATCGAAGTTTTCGGTAGAACGGATCTGTTTCTTTCACATAATTATTTTCCATCCGGAATTCTGAGCAATTTCCCTCAACCGATCATCGGGTTCCACAACAATGGGATGATCGGATCGTTCCAATAGGGGCAAATCATTCTGTGAGTCCGTGTAGAACCAAATTTCTTCTGCAAGATCACCTCTGAGGTTAAGATTTTCTTCTAACATCTCCACCTTTCCTTCACGAAAACAAGACTGAGTTACCTTCCCAGTATATCTTCCATCCACAATTTCAGGTTTTGAACTCAGCGTTAAATCCATTTTCAGCATTCGGCCGATTGGGTCTGCCAGAAAATCATGTGTCGCGGTAATCAGTACCAATGTATGTTTCTGTTCAGAATGCTCTGCCAGCAGATGCTGAAATCGTAGTCTTGGTTGGATCTCTTCTTGAAGAAACAACTCCCGCCATGATTGAACTGTTTCCAGATCAAACTCCTTTAGGGGATGGAGGATGAAATTCACATACTCCGAAAAATCCAGCACACCCTGTTCATAATCGAGAGAAAAATTCTTATGCTCCTTTAAGTGATCTACTTCCAGATGCCCTTCCTTGACTAAGTATTGGAACCACAGGGTTTCCGTGTCCCCATCCAGAAGGGTCTGATCCAAATCAAACAGGGCTAGTTTCATTTCAAATGCAGGCAATTAGGGAAATTGTTTGAAGACTGAAAAACTCTAAAGAACTCATCGCCTGGCCTCAAGCCAAAGTCTTTTTCTCTCCTCCGGCTTGCAGCAAAAATCCTGAACAAATATCCTATGAAACATAAAAAAACGTATAAGCTGTATCCAAAAAACATTATCAACGAGTCTGATCCAACATCATTTTCTGGAGATTTCTTGAACAACCATCTTCACCCAGGATATTTCAAAGAAGGTCTCGCCTCGATCGATCCGGAAGTGCACCAGGCATTGATTGAGGAGGAACAGCGCCAGCAAGATGGAATCGAACTGATTGCATCGGAAAATATCGTCAGCCGTGCGACCCTGGAAGCCCTGGGTAAAGCAATCATCAACAAGACCGTCGAAGGCTATCCCGGGGCACGTTATTATGGCGGCGCACAACACGCAGACCGTATCGAAATCCTTGCAATTGAACGTGCCAAGCAGTTGTTCAAATGCTGTTATGCGAATGTGCAGCCCCATTCTGGAAGCCAGGCCAACCTGGCAGTCTTTATGGCCTTCCTCAAACCTGGAGAAACGGTGCTGAGTATGGATCTTTCTGCAGGAGGGCATCTAAGTCATGGCGCCAAAGCTAACCTGACTGGGAAATGGTTCAGAATTGTTCACTACGGAGTATCGAAACTAGATGGGCTGATCCAGATGGAACAGGTCCGGGATTTGGCACTCACCCATCAGCCCAAATTGATCATCTGTGGAGGTTCCGCGTACCCAAGAACGATCGATTTTGCCGGTTTTCGTAAAATTGCAGATGAATGTGGGGCGATTCTTTTGGCGGATATGGCGCATTTTGCAGGACTGGTCGCAGGTGGTGTTCATCCCAATCCCCTTCCTCATGCCCATGTTGCAACAGCCACGACCTACAAAAACCTTCGAGGGGTACGAGGCGGATTGATTCTCTCGGATGAACCGAATCTGGAACGAAAACTGAACAGCGCCGTCTTTCCAGGAGTTCAAGGGTCGGTGATCCTGAATGCAGTCGCGGCCAAGGCGGTCTGCCTGGGTGAAGCCCTGCGTTCCGAATTCCGTGAGTATGCTTCGCAGGTGCTCGCCAATGCCCGGAGTCTTGCCTTCTCGCTCATCAACAACGGAATCGATGTCGTCACCGGAGGAACCGACACCCCCCTGCTTTTGGTCGACTTGAGAAAACTTCAACTAACTGGAAAGCAGGCCTCCGAAGTTCTGGAAGTCTCAGGACTGATCTGCAACAAAAACACAATTCCTGGAGATGCCCAGTCTCCCAAAATTACTTCAGGTCTGCGCTTTGGGGTTTCTGCAGGAACCACTCGTGGTTTCCAGGAGCAGGAATTTTCACAGATCGGAAAATGGATCGCAGAGATGCTTCACGCCCTCTCGAGTGGAGACGACTTGGCCCCCCTGACCCGAACAATACACGCCAAGGTCAAGGAAATGACCAATGCTTTCCCGATTTATGAAAAGATTACAAATCACTCTGATCCATCCCTTTGAAGGTTGAACAAAAAATTTAACCCATGAAGAAACCCTACGATTTTATCATCATCGGTGGCGGTTCCGCGGGTTGTGTTTTGGCGAACCGGCTCAGTCAGAATCCTGGAAATCGGGTGCTGCTTTTGGAGGCAGGACGGCCAGATTCCATCTGGGACATCTTCATCCATATGCCCGCAGGGCTTTCGATACCCATCGGCAATCCACTCTATGACTGGATCTATGAGACCGAACCCGAGCCGTTCATGAACGGACGACGGATCTATCAGGGTCGTGGAAAAGTACTCGGAGGCTCCAGCAGCATCAACGGCATGATCTTTCAGCGTGGCAATCCTCTGGATTACGAACGCTGGGCCAGGGATGAAGGAATGGAACAATGGGACTATTCCCATTGCCTGCCTTATTTCAAAAAGATGGAAAACTGTCTTGCGGGCGAAGATGAATTCCGCGGAGGCAGCGGCCCCCTCAAAGTGGAACGTGGACCTGCTTCCACTCCCCTGTTTCAGGCATTCTTCGAGGCGGTTCAGCAGGCAGGTTTCGATCTCACCCAGGATGTCAACGGCTTCTGCCAGGAAGGCTTTGCCGCCTTCGATAAAAACGTTTTTCGGGGCCGACGCCTCAGTGCTGCCAGGGCCTACCTCCATCCAATCATGAGCCGTCCGAATCTGGAAGTTGTCTGCCGTGCCCATGCCTTGGACATTCGTTTTGAGGGAAATCGGGCGGTAGGCATCAAATACCAAAACCGTGGAAAAACAGAAAACGCAGAAGCAGGAGAGATCATCAGTTGCGGTGGAGCCTTCAATTCCCCGCAATTGCTCCAGCTTTCAGGAATCGGACGTGCAGAAGAACTGGAACCCCTTGGCATTCAAATGGTTCAGGAACTTCCAGGAGTAGGAGAAAATTTACAGGATCACCTCGAGGTCTACGTTCAACAGGCCTGCACCCGTCCCGTTTCGATGCAGCCTGCGTTGCGCTGGTGGAACAAACCCTGGATCGGCTTCCAGTGGCTTTTTCTGCGCCAAGGCCCCGCCGCCACGAATCACTTCGAAGCCGGTGGATTTGCCCGAAGCAACGACAAAGTCGCTTACCCCAATCTGATGTTCCATTTCCTGCCTCTGGCGATTCGCTACGATGGCACATCACCCACCGGAGGACACGGGTACCAGGTGCACATCGGCCCGATGTACTCCAACTCACGGGGTTCGGTGAAAATCAAAAATGCGGATCCCTTCACCAAACCTGCATTACGATTCAATTATCTTTCCACCGACAAAGATCGGAAGGAATGGGTGGAAGCGGTCCAGTGTGCCCGGAAAATCCTCGGGCAACCGGCATTTGACGAATTCAACGGTGGTGAGATCTCACCAGGAACTGAGGTCCAGACCGAAAAGGAAATCCTGGATTGGGTACGCCAAGATGGTGAAACCGCCTACCATCCCTCCTGTAGTTGTGCCATGGGAACCGGCCCTCAATCGGTTCTGGATCCAAAGAGTCTGAAAGTTCATGGCCTTGAAGGACTCCGAGTCGTCGATGCCTCGGCCATGCCCTATGTGCCGAACGCCAACATCAATGCCCCAACCCTGATGCTGGCCGAAAAAGCTTCCGACCTCATTCTTGAAAACACTCCCCTACCCCCGCAGACGCAGGTGTTCTATAAATCGAAGCTTAGCGAATAAGAGTGAAAATATTGTCATTATACTCCTATCAATCCCAAATAAACTCTTGCTGACTTAAATTCAGATAAAAGGAAAAGAACCCTCAAGCAAGAAGAATTTTGGAGTGATTTTTTTTTCAGAATCGGAAACGGAGAATCCCTTCAGAGGCCTTTCTGGATCTAGGAGCCCCCTTTCAGACCATTTGATAATCTTCCCTTCCGGTATCCTCAAGTCTGATCAGATGTTCTTGATCCGCAGGGGAGGATAGATGAAACGGAAATGGACTTGAAGCAAGTCTTCATCATGATCATCAGGCAGTGGAGGAAGTTGGGAAGATGAAAGAACGGCATCGACCACAGAGCGTTCCATCTCTTCGGATGCTTGATGAACTTGAGTCACTTCATAGGCATTCAGTTCACCACTGCGGTTGAGGCTGGCCAGTACAAAAACTTCACCGCCCTGCGGGTGGAGGCGTGAGATATAATCCATTGGAGGATTGTTGCGCCAATGATAAACAAGGGCTTTGGCCCAGCGGCCCATGTACGATTCATAAGGCCAGTCATAACTGCTCAAGGTGTAGAATCCAGAACCCCGGCTGGAAATTCCAGGGCTTCCTGGAGGAGGTGGGGGCCCTTCAACTTCCTCTTTTGAAGATTCTGAAAGCCATGCATTTTGGATCAGGCTTCTTAATCCGGGAGACTTGATCTCTTCCTCAGCTTTCAAAGTGGTCTTTCGCAACATCCAGTTATCCGGGAGTGGTTCCAAATTTCCAGTATCAGGCTTTTCCGGATTCAACTGAGATGATGATTCTTCACTGGGATGGGGCTGCAAAAAGGCGAGGGAGTCTTTCAAATCAATTTGCTCTTCAGCATGATCCTCCTCCTCAGGGTCAGCTAGATCATGATTCTTGGCCAAGAGTTTTGGGGACACTTCCGACTTTGATTCTGTGTCGGACTGCTTCTTGATGCCTGACGGCTCGGATGGAAGTCCTGGAGAAGTTTCAGATTTTCCTGAAACAGTATTCTTCTTGGCCGTTTTAAGCATCTTCATGCTCAGTTTTTCTGACGGTTCCTTCTGGATCAGATCATTGAGTAGTTCCGGTTCTTCGTTTTTGGGGGGAACAGGAATCGGCTCTTTGACAGAAACCTTTTGTGGAGAAGGCATTTCGGGAGGAACAAGCCACTCCACCCTCAATAATTGAGGCTTCGGTGGTCTTTGAGCCAGCCAGCCACGAAACTGCCAGATCAACAACATATGAAAAATCAGGGTCAGCAGGAGCGCTAAGGCCCAAAAAACCAAGGGGGTACGGGAAGAGAGGAGGAGATTTGTTTTCCAGGAAGAAACGGAAGGAGTCATGCTGCCGGATGTTCTTCTGGGATTTCCAGTGAATCGAAATTCCTCCTTCAGGAGGAACCGGACCGGTGAACAGCCTGAAACTCCTGTTTCAGACGGGAGATTTTAGTTCCCGGAATCGATCACCCTGGGAACCTTGAAGAATCCATTCTCCAGGTAGGGACTGAAATTTTCAGGAGAAACTGGAGAATTCTTTCTTTCATCCACTCGTCCCTCGTGCGGGAGGTGAATCGACGTCTCCTCCAGATCGTCCCCTACTTCTGCTGTCTTCAGCACCTCGAAATGATCGAGGATGGTGTTGAACTCTCTGGCGTATTGTTCGGTTTCTTCTTCCGTGAGTTCAAGGCAGGAAAGCCGTGCGATTTTTTTGACTTCTTCGACGGATATCATCTACTTCATCAATCGGACTTCGGCTTGGACCACAACCTTGCCATCGACCGTCCCCCGTCCCTCGAAAACCCAGAAATTCTTGCGACGGTTGGAGAGTGTGGTTTCCAGGATCAGTTGGTCTCCAGGTACAACTGGAGCACGGAATTTAGCATTATTGATGCCTGCAAAGAAGAAGAGACCTTCCTCTTCCTCTCCTTCGGAGCTTGAATGGATCACCATCCCTGCAGTCTGAGCCATCGCCTCCACCATCAGCACCCCTGGAAAAACCGCTTGCTGGGGGAAGTGTCCCTGGAAGACCTCTTCATTGGTAGTAATGTTTTTAAGAGCCTTGCAGTATTTTCCCGCTTCAATTTCAAGCACCCGGTCGATCATCAAAAAGGGATAGCGGTGGGGAAGTATTTCCTTGATCGCCTCCAGGTCTTTCATCACTTACTGGCTTTTAACGAATTGTAATGATCAATAACCTTCTGGGTCAGGTCTGTGGTTTCTTCTTTCATGAAAAGAATCACCTGGGCTGCATTTTTTTCAAGAACCAGATCAAATTTTTCCCGGATCGATACGGCACGGATCGCACTTTTCAGTTCTCGGAAGATTTCTTCGGTAAAGCGACGCTCTTCTCCCCGTAGTTGCTGTTCAAACTGCTGAACCTTTCTACGCAACGCTTCCTGTCCCTGCTGAAGCTGCTTCTGCTTCTGCTCTTTGGCTTTGGGTGTAAGAAGAGGATTGCTGCGGAGTTCTTCCGCCAGTTGCCGTAATTCCTCTTCTTCGAGTTTGAACTCCTGCTGCTTCTGGCGCCCCTTGGTTTCCAGCACATTTTTGGAGCGGATTCCCGCTTCGGATTCGTTGAGGGCTCGGTTAAGGTCCACAACCCCTATCTCCATGGCCCAGGCATTGCTGCCGGCAAGAAAAAAGAAGAGGAAGATGTAATTTAGAATTCGCATTTAGAATATATACCAGATTACTGTGAGTGTACCAATTGCAAAAATCAGTGCGTAGGTCTGCATCACACCGTCCTGCAGCCCACGGATCAGTCCCCCTGCACCACGGGCAAGAACTCCAGAACCATTCACGGAACGGTCGATGACGTTCTTGTCGAAAGCCTGCCATAGTAAATGTGTACTGAGCAATCGTCCTGGGGCAATGATCAGGGCCTGATAAATTTCGTCAACGTACCATTTGTTCAGGGAGAGGTCGTAAAGTGTACTCCAACTCCTACTCATCCTTCTTGCCGCATCAAGACTTCCACTGTACATCTTTCGGGCCCAGAACCAGCCGAAGAGAGCCAGCATGACCGAAAGCACCATCAACAGGATTTCTGTATTCATAGAACCATGAGCATCTCCAGGCGCTTTGGCAAAGAAATCATGAAAATACAGTTCCATTCCATTCGGCAGGAAGTGCAAGACATGAGGCACTCCGAAGAATCCACCAAAAATCGAGAGCACGGCGAGGATTACCAAAGGTCCTGTCATGCTCAAAGGTGACTCATGCAGATGGGACTGTAGATGTGAATCAACCCTCGAATTGCCGTGGAAGGTGAGGAACATCATACGGAACATGTAAAAGGAGGTCATTCCTGCAGTGAGGAATCCTAGGGTCCAGAAAAGTCCGCTTCCCAAGGGAGAACTAAAGGCTTTCCAGAGGATTTCATCCTTACTGAAAAATCCTGAAAACAAGGGAATGCCCGTAATCGCCAAGGTTCCTGCCATCATGGTGAGGTAGGTGACAGGAAGTTTTTTCCTCAGTGCACCCATCTTCATCATATCCTGTTCATGATGCATTGCATAAATCACTGATCCTGAACCGAGGAAGAGGAGTGCTTTGAAAAAGGCATGGGTCATCACATGAAATATGCCTGCCGTGAAGGCTCCCACTCCCATGGCAAGAAACATATATCCAAGCTGACTCACGGTGGAATAAGCCAACACCCGTTTAATATCGGTCTGGGTGAGGGCGATGGTGGCCGCCAACAGCGCGGTAACGGTTCCTATCACAGCGATCACATTCATCGTCAGCGGAGCCAGGATAAACAGGTGGCTCAGACGCGCGACCATGTAGAGTCCCGCGGTAACCATGGTCGCAGCATGAATCAGTGCCGAAACCGGGGTTGGCCCCTCCATCGCATCGGGAAGCCAGACATAAAGTGGAATCTGGGCAGATTTCCCCGTTGCACCAAGGAACAGGAGCAGGGTGATTACGGTCACCAATGTTCCTCCATATTCCAGCCGGGATGCAGCTTCTGCATTGACGGTATTGAACTCAAGACTGCCGATGCTGAGAAAGATCAGAAGCACTGCGGAAAGCACCCCGAAATCCCCCACACGGTTGAAGAGAAATGCCTTCTTGCAGGCTTCGGCCGCAGAATGTTTCTCGAAATAATATCCGATCAGCAAGTAGGAGCAGAGCCCCACTCCCTCCCAACCAACGAACATCAACAAGAAACTGTCACCGAGCACCAGCAGAAGCATGAAGAAAACAAAGAGGTTGAGATAGGCGAAATATCGGTAATATCCCTTTTCTCCATTCATGTAGCCGATGGAATAGACATGTATCAAAAAACCGACACCTGTGATGATCAGCAGATAAAGCCCGGAAAGTTCATCGACCTGGAAACTGATGTTGACCTGGAATGAACCCGCAGCCATCCAGGTGTAGAGGTTTTCAATGATTCGGTGTCCCTCTGTCCTGAGCATCTCAAAGAAAAGCACCAGGGACTGAAGGAAGGCCAGCCCGACGGACATGGGTCCGACGAAGCTGACAAAACGGGTGCCAAAGATTTTTCCCAGAAATCCGTTGAGTAGGAAACCCAACAGGGGAAATGCGGGAATCAGCCAGATTTGTGACATGCTACCACCTCAAAAGGTTGAAATCGTCAATGTTGAGCGATTTCCTTGTGCGGTAGATGGCAAGGATGATGGACAGACCCACCACCGCTTCTGCCGCAGCCACGACAATGATGAAAAAAATGAAAACGACGCCGGTCATGGAATCCAGGGACCGAGCAAAGCCGATGAAGGAAAGATTGACGGCATTCAGCATCAGTTCAATGCTCATGAAAATGACGATCACGTTACGTCTTAGCATCACTCCAAGCACCCCAATCGAAAAAAGAAGGGCACTGAGGATGAGGATGTGAGTGAGAGGTATCATCTCAAGTTTAGTTGAAACGTCGTTTGGCAATCACCACCGCCCCAATCACTGCCACCAACAGCAGGATGGAAATGATTTCAAAAGGCAGTACGTATTCGGTGAAAAGGAGTTGTCCAATCAAGGTGATGGATCCAATTTCTTCAATTTTTTCAAGAGGATAAGCCCCTTTTTCTCCAAGCATCATGGACCCGTCCGAAAACACGGACGCGACTTGAGTGAAGATTCCCAAGGTGACAACCACTGCCAGCATTTTGCCTACGTCCCATTTGACTGCCACTTGTGAGGGTTCATTGGTGGAAAGGAGCATCAGCACAAAAAGGAAAAGAACCATGATCGCACCCGCATATACCAGGACCTGAATTACGGCCACGAACTCAGCATTGAGCATCACATAGATGCCTCCCAGGCAAAAGAAAGTCCCGACCAACATCAAGGCACAATGAAAAGGATTTTTCATGAACAGCACTCCCAGCGCACAGATGACGCTGATGGTGGCGAAAAGGTAGAAGAGGATCAGCATGAGGAAGGTTGGTTGAGACGGTTCAGGTTGGAGCTGTCCAGAATTCAGGCTGTTTTTGAGAGTTCCGAAACTTCGGTACGACCTGGATCTTGAAGAGTTTGGGGAACATTCAGACCATCACTGCTAAGCTCTTCCCACTGAAGTTCCTTGAATCCTTGCTCAGCATCGGCCATCTCCAGGAAAATTGACTCGGTCGAGTCTACCTGGTTTTCAACATCCAGCATTTCCATCAATCCACAAAGAATCATCCAGTCCGGACGTGTTTTATGGTGGGCACGGATGGCTGTCTGCACCCTTTGAACCCGGCCTGCCTTGTTCGTGTAGGTTACCTCTTTTTCAGCATGGAGTCTTCCTGGCAATGAAACATCCGCGGTTTGGGTCCAGCCACTGTTCCAGGCAGATATGTTGACCACCAAAGGTATCGATGCGGCCTGGACCTGCAGGCTTTCCACATCAAAAGGTTGTCCGAGCACCAGCAAAACCTTTACCCCGGAAGTGAGTTTGGGAAGCACCGCATCCACAGATTTTTCACCCTTCAACCCAAGCAACCTGGCTCCTGCACGATTTGGAGTTTTGTCACTGGTGATCAAGGAATCAATAAAGAAATCAGATACCGGCTGTTCCCAGTCCGGTTCAGGAAAGCATAACAGGTCTGATCCAAATCCCTGTTTCAACAATTTCTTGAACAGGTACAGTTCCTCATTCGAAGCATGGGTATCGACCAAACCCAACACTTCGGTAGAAGACGGTTGAAGTTCTTTAATCTTTCCGCTGATAGCGTTAAATGCCTCTTCCCAACTGATTTCCTGAAGCCCATCACCAGTTTTTCCTAAAGGATTGCCTAGCCTGTTTTGACGCTGATTCAGGGTTTTATAGGTCAAACGTCCCAGGTCGCACATCCACCACTTGTTCACTTCAGGATTATCCCGAGGTTTGAGACGAAAGACCTCATTTCGGTCATATTCGATGGTGACGTTGCAGCCTGTAGAACATCCGACGCATATGGAAGGAGTTTTTTTCAATTTCCAGGCCCGTCTCTTGAAGCGAAATTCTTTCTCTGTGAGTGCACCCACCGGACAGATGTCAGCCATGTTACCCTGGAACTGGTTGATCATCGGCCGGTCCGAATAGGTATCAACCGTCAATTCATGGCCACGGTTGAACATCCCAAATTCATTGGTCCCGGTGATTTCACGGGTGAAGCGGTCACAGCGTGTACATTGAATACAACGATTTCGCTCTAGAGCGACAAAGGTTCCGATATCACGCCAGCCATATACCCGCTTCGAATATTCCATTTCTGACTTACCGCTGCCGTATTCGAAAGAATAATCCTGAAGAACACATTCTCCTGACTGATCGCAGATTGGACAATCCAGAGGGTGGTTGATGAGAAGGTATTCCATCACCAGTTCCCTGGCTTCCTGCACCTTTTCATTCTTGGTCTCAACCTTCATTCCTTCAACTGCATCCATGGAACAACTGGTCTGAAGCTTGGGTGCAGGCCTCCCGTTGCCCATGTCGATGACATCCACCATACACATCCTGCAGGTGGCCACCACGGACATGCCAGGATGATAACAATAATGGGGAATCTTGATTCCGGCACGCATCGCCGCAGAAAGAACTTTCTCTCCCGGTTCGAATTCAACCGGTTTTCCGTCCATTTCAAATACAGGCATGATCTTTAAGGGTTCCTGAATGTCGTTTCAGGCTGCTGCCTGAGTGTAATATTTTTCAAATTCCAAGGGAAATTTTTTAACGAAACTGGTGATCGGCATAGCAGCCGCGTCTCCCAGAGCGCAAACGGTAGTCCCCATCATGTTGCCTCCCACCCGTTGCAGACGTTTCATTTTTCTCTCGTTCCCATTGCCTTTCAAGAAATCCTGGACGATCAGCCTCGCCCAATGAGTTCCTTCACGACAGGGAGTGCATTGTCCACAGGATTCATGGTTGTAGAAACGGGTAATACGGTGAAGCAATTTAATAACGTCGGTATCTTCATCGAAAACCATTAGGGCAGCGGATCCCATCATGGTGCCTGCTTTCGAAAGTGCGTCAAAATTGTATTCCACATCAATTTCTTCTGCAGTCAGAACGGGAGACGAAGAGCCTCCTGGGATGACTCCTTTGAGTTTTTTGCCGTTGCGAATTCCTCCACCCAGTTCGTAGATGATGTCTTTCAACGTAACATCCATACGCACTTCATAGACTCCAGGTTGGTTCACATGTCCGCTTAAGCTGACAAGGTGGGTTCCAGCATTATTAGGCGGTCCAAAGCCCGCAAAAGCTTCCGGCCCCTCATTGACGATGAAGGGCAGGCAAGTCAATGTTTCGACATTGTTGACCGTCGTTGGACAGGCATTAAATCCTGCAACGGCAGGAAAAGGAGGTTTGACCCTGGGGTGACCACGTTTTCCCTCCAGTGAATCGAGCAGGGCGGATTCTTCACCACAAATATAGGCTCCTGCACCAGTATGAACCGTCAGATCGAGTCCTTTCCCCTTGCCGAAGGCATTTTCTCCGAGAACCCCATCCGCGTATAGTTCATCGATTGCGGCATTCAGGGACTTGATGGAAGGAAAATATTCTCCACGTACATATATGTACCCATGTCGGCAGTTGATGGCATAACACCCGATCATCATCCCCTCCAGAAATTGATGAGGATCCTTGAGCATCAGCTCACGATCCTTACAGGTTCCGGGTTCGGATTCATCCGCATTGCAGATCAGGTAACTCGGCTTGCCGGTGTTTTTCGCCATGAAACTCCACTTCAAGCCTGTTGGGAAACCTGCTCCGCCTCTACCGCGAAGACCGGAAGACTTGACCAGTTCGACCAGTTCTTCGGGTTTCATCTTGAGTGCTTTTTTCAAAGCTTTGAAACCACCTGATTTCTTGTAGCCTTTAAGGGATTTGTCGTAGTCGGGATTGCGAATGTTTTTGAACAGGACGAGTGTCTCTTCGATCATGGCAGTCTTCAAAAATCTTTAACTTCAGGGAGTATTACTTACAATCCGTGAGGAGCTGATCCATCGATTGTGGGCTGACTTTTTCATGATAATCCTCATTGACGATAACCGCCGGGGCATAACTGCAAGCCCCAATGCATTCCATTTCTTCGATGCTGAACCTTCCGTCATCACTGGTAGACCCTGCATGGATGCCTAATTTGGATTCGGTGTGTTCAAGCAGTTCCTCTCCACCGACTAGGCAGCAGGGGACACAAGTACAGATCTGGAGGTGGTATTTACCAGGTTTCTTAAGTTTGTACATGGTGTAGAAGGAAATTACCCCTTCCACATGGGTTTCTGAAACCTCGCATACTTCCGCAACGAACTTGATCGATGCTTCACTCAGCCAACCCTCGTTTTCCTTCTGTGCAAGATGCAAGATGGGTAGCAGTGCATTCCTTTTAAAGGGGTAACGGCTAAGCAGTCGTTCCAGTTCTTTTTGACCTTCTTCTGAAAACAATTTTTCCCTTCTGGTAAAATTCCACGTAAATTCTGTGGAGACTAAGACATTAGAACCAAAGGTCCAGGAAGAATCAATGAAAATCTCCTACAGCTTTGAATGCTTCTTTAATCTATTTTAAAAGCTACAAATTCACTTCTTGAGAAGAAAAAACAAAATCCTTATTTATCTTTAAATTTATAGTCATTTTGCATTCATGAATTCAATATTGTCCTATAACTAATATTATTTGCGCTAAGTTGAGATAATTTTTATATCGCATGATCATTAACTCTATGTTTCATTCGTTTTTTTGCACATTCTTCTTGTGGTAATATATTTAAAATGATATTTTTATGCTTAACATTATCATCTTTATGACAGGAATTTTATGAACGGATCCCAGATCATCGTTGAAGCCCTTCGCAGGCATGGTGTGGAATACCTCTTTGGTTATCCCGGAGGAGCCTGCATGCCAATTTTTGATGCATTGGTGGATGCCCCTGAAATCAAAATCATTTTGGTACGACATGAACAGGGAGGGACCCACATGGCAGATGGTTACGCGCGTGCCACGGGCAAACCCGGGGTGGTGCTTGTCACTTCCGGGCCTGGCGCCACCAACACCGTCACCGGTTTGCTGACGGCCCTGATGGACTCGGTTCCGATGGTGGTGCTAACGGGACAGACGATCACCCCGAATCTTGGCAAGGACGCTTTCCAGGAAGCCGATGTCTTTGGAGTCACCATGCCGGTAGTCAAACACAGCTACCTGGTGCGCGAGGCCAATGATTTACCACGCATCTTGAATGAAGCTTTCCATCTCGCGACCTCCGGAAGACCCGGCCCTGTTTTGGTGGATCTTCCGAAAGACGTGGCTTCCAATGAATGCGAGACGGATTTCACCGATGAATTTCACCTGCCAGGCTATGCTCCTCCAGCACGGGGCTCAGCGGACGATCTGGAAAAAGCTGCGCAATTGATTTCCTCATCCCGCAAACCCTTATTATATGTAGGAGCAGGAGCAATCATTTCCCAGGCATCACGTCAGGTCATCGGGTTTGCCGAAAAACTTCAGGCACCGGTCACCACCACCCTGCTCGGCAAGGGAGCTTTCCCGGAAAACCACCCGCTTTCCGTGGGCATGCTTGGCATGCATGGAACCGCTTATGCCAACAAAACGGTTGTGGACTGCGATCTTATCATGGCCATCGGTGCACGTTGGGACGACAGAATTACAGGTAAGGTAAGTGAATTCTGCAAGGATGCGATCAAGATTCATATCGATATCGATCCTGCCGAATTCGGAAAAATCATCGATCCTGATCTCTCGATTGCAGGGGACGCCAAACTGATTCTGGAAGATCTTATGCCACTGGTCGATAAGCTCGACAGCCAATCCTGGCTGAAACAGATTGATCGCTGGAAGAATAAATACCCGTTGAAGTTCCCCAAACGCGGGGGATTACGTGCCCAGCAAATTCTCAAGGAACTTGACCGTCTCACAGAATCGCAGGCCATCATCACCACGGACGTCGGGCAGCATCAAATGTGGACTGCACAGTTCTGCAAAACCAATGAGGAGCGAAAATGGCTCTCGAGTGGGGGTGCGGGGACCATGGGTTATGGACTGCCTTCTGCCATCGGGGCACAGTTAGGCCGCCCCAATGATCTTGTGATTGCCGTTGTTGGAGACGGAGGATTTCAAATGACCATGCCAGAACTTGCAACAGCCGCCATACACAAACTTCCCATCAAAGTTTTGATCATCAACAACAAATATCTTGGAATGGTCAGGCAGTGGCAGCAACTGTTTTTTGACAACCGCGAAAGTGGTGTCGACATGATGGGCAACCCCGACTTTGTCAAAATCGGTGAAGCCTATGGGATCAAAGGCTTTCATCTCAGACGCACCGGAGATATCACCAAGGTCCTTCAAAAAGCCCTGGACTACAATGAAGGCCCGTGCATCATCGAAGCTGAAGTGGTAAAAAGCGACAACGTCTTTCCTATGATTCCTGCTGGAGCAGCTGTATCAGAAATGATCATTGAGGAACCACCTTCTGACAAAAAACTAGCAAAACCTGTAGGAAGTACCTGAACAGCGTTTTCAAACAGCATCCTGAACATCGCATATTATTTTTAAGTCAATTTATTAGTCATCAGCCTCAGACAATCAAACGGATCCAAGATGAAAGATACTCCCAATGAAAAAGGTTTTTCTGTCAGCCTTTTCGTCAACAATAAACCCGGGGTTTTGGTCCGGATCGCTCAAACTTTTGCGCGAAGGGGTTACAACATCGACTCTTTGGTCGTATCAAGCGCTCATGACTCAAGATATTCTCGAATCACTGTAGTCTTCCAGGGGGATCATGAAAACGTGGACCAGATTCTTAGACAATTAAACAAACTGATTGACGTGGTCCATGCCGTCCAACATGGAACTGATACTTCTGTAGATCGGGAAATGGCATTATTTAAGGTAGGAGTGAAACCCGACAAAAGGGTTGAGGTTTTTCAGATCATCGATGTTTTTCGTGCAAAAACGGTAGACATCACCGATGAATCGATCATCGTTGAAACCACAGGAAGTTCTAACAAGATCGATGCATTGGAACGCATGTTGAGTTCCATCGGTTTGCTTGAGATGGTGCGGTCTGGAAAACTAATGATGGCCCGGGGGCTTGATCCCACCTGATTCAAAGGTAAGCCCCTTTTAGATTTAAAACTTTTCAGAACAACTGTCTGCAAAATTCTGCCAGCTCGTTTGCATAACGCCGGCCCCCAGGTTCCACAGCCTCGGAATAACGGACGATCCCCTGCTTGTCGATGATCACAGTCGAGCGAATGGAGTACCCCTTTTCTTCACTGTAAACCCCATAAGTCTTTGCCATTTGTCCTTTGGGATGCCAGTCGCTGAGAAGCGGAAAGTTCACTCCTCCCAGGGAGACTGCCCAGTTTTTGTGGGAATGTTTGGTATCAATGCTTACACCCAGAACCTGGGTGTCGAGATCCTCAAAAAGCTCTAAATTGGCTTCCAGATCAGGGATCTCCTTGCTTCAGGTACCCGTCCAATCCAAGGGATAAAAAATCAGCATCACATTTTTGTGGCCCTGAAAATCAGAAAAGGAAACCACCCCATCAGAGGTTTCCAGCGAAAAATCAGGGGCCTGGCTACCAGTTTCAATCATATCCAACTTTTTGAAATTGTATTAATTTTGAACAATGAATGTTGAAGAAGCATTAGCATTCCTTAAGCATGGGGGATTTGCAAGATTTCCTAAAGGCATAGTTCCTACCAATCAAAACAATAGGAAAAAACAATTGGATCTGTATTTTTTCAATCGTTACGATAATGCTGAACTGAATCAGTTCGATTAAATCATCATTCCATTAAAAGGAGTCAAATGCCTGAATTAAAAGGAACTCAAACCCACCAAAATTTAAAAGATGCTTTTGCCGGTGAATCCCAAGCCAACCGCCGCTATCTCTATTATGCAAAGCAGGCAGATGTTGAAGGATATCCGGAAATTGCTTCAAATTTCAGGGAAACAGCTGAAGGAGAGACCGGTCATGCACATGGCCACCTGGATTACATCAAACAAGTTGGCGATCCTGCCAATGGCATGCCCATTGGAGAATCTACCGACAACTTGAAGGCTGCCATCGCCGGTGAAACTCATGAATATACTGACATGTATCCTGGAATGGCAAAAACCGCACGTGATGAGGGCTTCAATGAAATTGCTGACTGGTTCGAAACCCTGGCAAAAGCGGAAAAATCTCACGCCGGACGTTTTCAGCAAATGCTCGATACCATCAGCTGATTCCCTTTAATACCGCCCTGTAACATACGGGAATCAGAAACTCTTTGATTCCCGTATGATTCTGATATAAATAGTTTATTTTGTCATAAATATAATCATTTTTTTTAAGGTATTCATGGAGGCCAAAAAGGACCGGATCTCGTATCTTCCAAGCAATGGAATGAGTTATGACCCGGAAGAACCCAAGTACTGGGACAGTAGTGCCCTGAAGCTGGAAATTGATCGTGCTTATGAAATCTGCCATGGATGCCGCATGTGTTTCAAATACTGCGATTCCTTTCCCAACCTCTTCAAATTGTTGGACGAGCAGTATGACGGGAAAGTTTCAGAATTGAAGGACATGGATATTGAACATGTGATGGATGCCTGTTTTCAATGCAAACTATGTGAAGTTCAATGCCCCTACACGCCCCGAGACGGTCATGAGTTTCAGCTCGATTTTCCCAAGCTGGTCCACCGCTACAATGCCCAAAAAGCAAAGACACGAGAAAAGCCCTTACGCGACCGGGTTCTGGGAAACCCCGATGGGAGCGCGAAGCTGGCCCGCATGTCCTTCGGAATGGCGAACAAGATGAATCGTGTCAAAATCCATAGGGTTTTAATGGAAAAGGTACTCGGCATCCACCGTGACAAGGATCTTCCAGATTTCTGTGCGCAAACCTTTGAAAAACAGGCAGAATCCAAAGGCATGATTTCCAAGGAAAATCCAGAAACCGTATTGTTCCAAACCTGTTACGTTCAGAACAACGAACCTGAAATCGGGTTTGACACCCTCGAAGTTCTCAAACACAACGAGGTGGAATGTGGATGTGTCAAGGGCCTTCAATGCTGCGGCATGCCTTCATGGGAACAGGGAGATCTGGAAAGCCTGCGGAAACAGGCGAAGCATAATCTGGATCTGCTCATGCCTCACGTGAACCGAGGCTCGAAAATCCTCGCACTCAACCCGACCTGCTCCATGATGATGAAACGCGAATATCCTGAGTTGCTGGAGGGGAATGACCGTGAATCTGCACAAAAGCTCGCAGAAGCGGTTCAAAACCCAACAGAATACCTCTGGGATATCCGTAAAGAGGAACGTTTTAAACGAGATTTCAAAAGCACACCTGGTCAAAAGGTCGCGTACCATGCCCCATGCCATCTGCGTACGCAAGGAGCCGGATTTCGAGGCAGAGATCTGTTGAAACTGATTCCAGATCTTAAACCTCAGTTGACCATGGAATGCTGTGGGCATGATGGAACGTATGCGATGAAAACCGAGTCCTTCGAAGCCTCGATCCGGATTGGAGAAAAAGCATTCAGCAGCATGAAAAACACCGGTGCCGAAGTCTGGGCTACCGACTGTCCACTGGCAGCAATTCAGTTTGGCCAGCATGCCGGAAGAAAACCGATGCATCCGATGAGCATCCTCGCAAGGGCTTATCAGGAGGATGGATTTCCAACCAAAATAGAGCCTTCGGAAAATAAAGAATGAAACCTGTCCAACGTGAAGAAATCCTGGATTACGTCACCTATGGTGAAAAGAGGAATGAAATCCAGCTTTCGGTCTTGAAGCAAAAAGAACCAAGAAGAATCCATCTCGGAGAATACCTGACCTTCCTTTTCGAAAACACGGAAACGATCCGTTACCAGATTCAGGAAATGATGCGGGTCGAACAGATCGTCAAGGAAGAGGCGATCCAGCATGAAATAAAAACCTACAACGAATTGATTGGTGAGGAAGGAGAACTCGGATGCGTGCTCCTGATCGAAATTGCAGATGCTCAAATCCGACCACAGAAACTCCGAGAATGGCTGGGACTTCAGGAAAAAATTTACCTGGTCCTCGATTCAGGAGAACGGGTTTATGCCGAGTGGGATAAACGTCAGATCGATGATGAAAAACTATCTTCGGTACAGTATCTCAAATTTGACACTTCAGGCAGAACACCCAAAGGGATTGGTGTGGATCATCCCGAATTGAAGTGCGAAATGGATCTGTCCAAGGAACAAAGAGGAGCCCTGAACCACGATCTTCAGGGATAAATTATTGGTCAGGGTTTCAACAGAAGATTCACCGTCTCAATCATTTCAGGTGTGTCAACTTTGCTGCTGAACATTTTCCGAATCCTAGCCTTACGGTCCATCAGGTAGACGTAACCGGTGTGGGTTACAAGGTAACCGATCGCCGACTTGTTCACTTCATCCTTCATGAAAAAAGAACCAAACTTTTTGGCAACCTGCTGCACTTCCTCAAAGGGCGCGTGCAATCCTACAAATCCAGGATTGAAGAATTCCAGATAGGTTTTCATCTTCTCCAGACTGTCACGTTCAGGATCGACACTGATAAACAGAACCTGGATCAGCTCGTTTTTTGGATCCAGTTTTTGAACAGCCTGCTTGATCACGGTCAACGTTGTAGGGCAAACGTCTGGACAGGACGTATAACCAAAATAGATAAGCAGTAGTTTCCCCTCAAAATCCTTAAGGCTGACGGTCTTTCCGAGAGTGCTATCCATCTCAAAGTCGCCTCCGAGGGTATCATAAACCGGAAGGACTTCCGCTTGGAGCATCCCTAACCGGCAACCGAATATAAAAAGAAACAGAAACGTGGGCAGGAATGGGTGCTTCTTCAGCATATTTGAATCAAATGATACGATTTAGCTTTCATCACAGCAAAGCCTGCAGCCATGGGGATAAGACTCATGCCCGGATGAACCAGGCTGAGGAGATATAGGAACCGCTATAATTTTACTGATTCTTTGGGGCGGTTTATTGCTTCGAGGCTGCCTTCTGCAGTTCGTTGAGAGGAAGAAATGGGAGAAGGTTTTTGCCAACCTGCTCATCAGCAATCACCTTGTTCACTTTGGGCATGATCACCTCCATCGTTTCAAGCATGATCCGCTCCCGGGTGACCTCTTTGGCTTTACGATATTCCTCGTAAATTGAATTGAAACGCTTGGCTTTACCTTCTGCAATCAGGGTGGTCTTCTCTGCGTACCCCTCTGCTGCATTGATGATCTGTTTTGCTTCCCCTCGAGCCTGAGGGATGAGATTGTTCATATACCCTTCCGCTTCGTTGATCAGTTTTTCACGATCTTCCCTTGCGCTGACAACGTCTTTGAATGCTTCCTTAACCTGGTCCGGAGGGTGGACATCCTGAAGTTTGACGTTTCCGATCAAGATCCCCGAATTATAACCCTTCATAGTCTCCTGAAGCAGGTTTGCAGTAGTCGATTCAATTTTTGCTTTCCCGACGGTCAGGGCTTCTGTCACAGTGGTATCCCCGATCACTTCACGCATCGCCGATTCCGCAGCTGATTTCACGGTCTCGTCCGGATTCGTGAGATTATAGAGGTAATCTTCGATCTGTGCGATTTTGTACTGAACGGTGAACTGCACATCGACGATGTTTTCATCACCCGTCAGCATCAACGATTCTTTCTTCACCTGACGATATTTTGCCGGAGGCCCCGGATCGATGGTGCGAAATCCTATCTCGATCCGTCTGACTGCGGTCACAGGTTCGATTTGAACGGTCTCGATCGGGCTTGGCAGATGGTAATGCGGACCTGGCCCGACGATATCATAGACCTCCCCGAAACGTTTGATTACCGCCTGTTCCTGAGGATCGACGATGAAGATTCCAGTAGCGAGCCAGACCACAGCCAGGACCACCAGGATCAACAGACTCAAGTTTTTCTGGGGCATTCCGAATTTGAATTTTCCCTGAAGATTGTTGAGCAACTCATCAATGTCAGGGGTGGGGTTGTTTTTGTCCCACGGAGATTTATTGGGTGGCTTGTTCCATTCCATAGTGAAGATCTGGTGAGGTTGGCACTCCTAAATTGATTTGATCACCGCCTTTTCTGGTTCGTCGATGGAGTCTGAGGCGTCTAGAATTGTGTCAAAAGGTTTATTTTATAAGATAAGAAGCAAGGCCCGCAGGTACAAGCAGAATCCGCCTGGAATTCGCTCCGGGACAAGCCTCATCCCGTCAGTACATCGTAGCCTTCTGCAGTGACATGAATCGTATGCTCCCACTGGGCGGAAAGTGAACCGTCCACCGTGACTGCCGTCCAACCATCCCCGAGGATCCTGCTTTCGGGACGTCCCATGTTGATCATCGGTTCAATGGTAAATACCATGTCCTGCTGCATGATGTCTCCGCTGCCTGTTGAGCCATAATGAAGGATCTGGGGTGCTTCATGAAATTCCACACCTACCCCATGACCGCAGAAATCACGGACCACCGAATATCCAAGGCTTTCGGCATGGTTTTGGATCGCATACCCGATGTCTCCGGTCCTACCCCCCGGGCGAACCTGGGCGATTCCCAGTTCCAGGCATTTCTTGGTTTCCTCAACAAGTTCCCTGGTAGAATCCGGGATCTCGCCTATGATGAACATCCGGCTCGCGTCTCCGAAATAACCGTCAAGGTTGCAGGTCACGTCGACGTTGATGATGTCTCCGTCCGCCAGGATACGTTCATTGGGGATACCATGGCAGATGACCTCGTTGATCGACGTACAGACACTTTTAGGAAAAGGTTTCCCTCTTGGCCCCTTGCCACGTCCATAATTGAGCGGTGCAGGATCAGCTCCCTGAGCCAAAGTCTCTTCGTGTACCCATTCGTTGATCTGGTTGGTAGTCACTCCAACCTGGATCCGTTCTTCAAGCATATCCAGCAGATCCCGGGTCAGTATGCTGCTTCTGCGGATTCCCTCGAGCTGCTCCTCGGTCTTGATCATAATCCGGCGAGGGTTTTGAGGTACCGGGTTCTTTGGCCGTGCAGGTGGCTGGTCCTTGCCGAGGTGGCATTTCTTGAATTTTTTCCCGCTTCCACACCAGCAGGGGTCATTCCGTGAAAGTTCTTTCAGGGACTCAGGGCCTTGCTTCATCGACATGCTCCGTCATTTCGTGTGGGATTATGATTTCTTCCATCCATTGCTAAGATCGAATGCTGCACAGGCAGTTTGACAAATACATGATTCATTTCAAAAACGAAAACATCCGGCCAAGCTGATAGCCGTCGAAAAAACTCTCCCGGGGATCATGATTCCAGTAGATCATCTGTCCCTTGCCCACGACGCTTGAAGCCTCGACAAAACCCCAGAAGCGGCTATCGGCACTGTTGTATCGGTTGTCTCCCATCACAAATATCTTACCCTCTGGAATCCGAACTGGACCGAAATTGCTGACCGGATAAGCGGCCGCCCCCGCCCCCATCACTTTGCGCTGCTCCGGGTCAAAATAAGCATAGCTTTCCTTGAACAACTGGTCATTGATGTAGACCTGGTCCTTGCGGATTTCCAGAGTTTCTCCAGGCATGCCGATGACCCTTTTGATGTAATCAATGTCCGGATCCCGGGGATAGGGAAAGATGACGATGTCCCCCCGGTTAATCGGCTTTTCGAAAAGCTTGCTGCCGGTGAGGGGAATCGGAGAGCCATACGAATACATGCTAGCAAAGATGTGATCCCCGATTTGAATCGTTGGAATCATGGATCCTGAGGGAATCTGGAATGGGGCAAACAGATAAGTCCGTACAATGGTCGCAACCACCAGAGCGAATATGATCGCCTCGACCCACTCGCGCAGGGTTTTGTTCCTGATCCAGCGGTCGAGCCGGAAATAGCCTTTAGCTACTTTCAGCAACTGTTTCTCACGGGCCATGATTTCATCCGCGCTTTCCAGCCTGCTCACCCGCTTCATAAAAGTTTCCGGGGATTCAAAAAAAACATCCTCCATCGAACGAAGTTCGGTGACCGCCTTTTCACTCAACCCTTTCTTCTTCAGAGTTCCTATGGATTTGCTGGACAATTTGTAGCTGATAATCATTTCTTTTTAGCGACTTTCATGATGCTGGTAAAATATCCCCGGCTTGCAATTCCCGCAAACCTTGCCCAACAGACCGGAATTGACAGTGGTCAACGCATCTGCTGAAAATAGTTTGTTTGGATCCCCTAAATGATGCATGAAATCATTCGTATCTACTGAAAATAACCAAAGTTTTGCCAGACATCTGCGTCAGGCACTTCCTTATTTCGAGGAATTCCAGGGGCAAATCCTGGTCTTCCACCTCGGAGTATTTCCTGCTCCGGAGGAGGGTTCACGAATCATCGAAGACCTCGTCCTGCTAAACCGGGCAGGGCTGCAGATCATCCTCGTCCATGGTCCTGGAGAACCATTCATTTTTTCAAATTCTCCGTCGGAATCCCATTTCAATGAAATACGCCGTTCGATTGCCTCTGCCAATTGGGAACTGCAAACCCGGATACACAGCATCAGCCAAAAGGTTCAAACCTTCTCCGCGCATCTGATCAAGGCGGTACCCTCCGAAATCCATCCGGAGGAACGGCGTTTGCCCAAAGGCAGGGTATCGGGAATCCTGCTCGACCCCCTGCACGAGGCATTGAACTCAAATAAACTAATTATAATACCATCCTTTGGCATCGGAGAAAAGGGGCGCTTGTGGCTTCTTGATTCATGGGAAACCTCGATCGAAGTCGCCTCAGCGGCCCATGCCAAAAAACTGGTCCATTTGGGAACCCAGAACCAAGCCCATTTCAGCAGGCTTCCTTCCAATGAAATGAACACCTCCGCCATGCGGCTCTGGCTGGAACAGGAAAAAATACCCGAAGAAGCCGGAAGGGTCTGGCAAGGTTTGCTGAACGCCTGTGAAAGAGGAGTGGAGCGCTGTCATGACCTGGACTCAGGGGTAGACGGATCGTTGCTGCAAGAGATACTGACCCCGGGAGGAATCGGGCTGATGGTGACCAACAGCGACTACCGCAAGATCCGCTCTGCACGGATGAGCGACCTCCAGAGGATCAGCGAACTGCTGGGAGAATCCTCCACAGAAAAGACAGTGGTCTACCGCAGTCGGGAGTACCTGGGACAGCATGTCGATGACTTCCACGTTTTCTGCATCGATGAAGAAATCACAGGATGCGTAGAATTCCATACCTCTCGCGACAGTCCCGCAGCACTGATTGGCAGTCTGACGGTTTCGGCCTCCCACCGCAATCAGGGCATAGGCCGAGAACTGGTCGAGGCGGTTATTCAGGAAGCTCAAAAACGTGAATTTCGAAACCTCTTCGCACTAACCATGTCTCAATCCAGCATCTTCGTCCAATGCGGATTTGAGGAAGTTGAGCCGGAAGAGTTACCGGATTGGAAACTGAAAGATTTTGATTATCCCGAATCCCGTGTCTTCCGTTTCAAGATCAACCGCAGTTGAAAAATCGGATCACACGGTTCCGGAGGAGATGAATCCTGCTGTCAGTGGATCGATGCCGAGGTTTTTCAGAGTCGTTTCCCAGCGTAGCCCGTAATCCATTTCCATCAGCAATTCTTCATCGAGAGGTCCTAACCACCATGATTCATGTTGGATTTCACCATCCAATTGCTGTGGTCCCCAACCCGAATAACCGCATCCCATATGGCATGTTTCCGGCAGCCCATTTGTTTCCAATTCATTGATCAACTCCTTGGCGGAGCTGAGTCTGATTCCAGGAGAAAGTGTCGTGGTCGATTCCCCTTCGTAATCCGGACCATGGACCGCCCAGAACATTTCGGGTTGAACGGGGCCTCCGAGAAGAAGTGGAATGTTAAGCAGTCCGTCCTGGGAAGTTTCCTCCTTCAAAATCTCGCGCACCTGAGACCCAGAGGTATGATTCATCACCAGTCCCATCGCGCCTTCCTCATTGTAGTTGCACAGAAGGATCACCGTTTTCTCGAAATAGGAATCCTTCAGGCCCGGCAGGGCTACGAGGATACCAGGAACTTCACTGTCAGGCAGGGTCATGCTACAAAAAGGAGTCTCTGATTCATGAAATACTTGCGTAGATAATTACATTATGACTGAAGTCCGCGGAAAAAGAAAAAGAACTCCGAGAAAAAAATCTTCATCCCAACAAACTGAAGCAGAACAGCTCAGTGGTTTTCTGCGCTCCATCGGCTACCGTAAAGCGAATGACGACTCATCGTATGGCAATGCCCTCGAGGTGCTCAAGACGATTTTCGAGGCCACTGGACAACAGCATTTGCTCGAACTGGTCAAGTTGCGCCGGCTCTGGTACAGGGAAATCGGGGGGTTCATGGCAAGCCACGCCCAACCAAGCAGGATCTCAGTCGAACAGCATTTCGAAGTCGACAGTGCCTTTTTGGAAAAACTTCGAATCGCCGCACCAGCGATGGACCTGATGCAGATCACCGAAGACCTGAACGGAAGGGTTTATTCCGAATGGCGCGATTTCCAGTCCGCTTTGCGTCGCAGGCTTGGCAGGCCCCTGAAAAAAGAAGAGATCCACTTGCTCCAAAGACATTCACAGTTTGTCCCACGCCATGCGGTATTGCACCTGACGGTCTACGACGGAAGCATCGCCCAGGCGGTTCAGTTTGAGGAAGCAACCTACCTCCAGCGTTTTCGGGAACTCTTGCCTGAACTTCCATTGGGTGCGATACGATGTAAGGTCGGAGATCTCGGCAGGACCAGCCATGACCAGAGGGGACTCGAGGAGATGCTTTCACGCTGGCAGGAACTTCAGCCCAGGAAGATATTCGAAAACTGCCTCCCGGACCACATCCATCGTGTGAACGAGGACCAAGCCGTCCTCATCCTGAATTGCAGCACTGCCTCTGAGGCTAAGCTGCTCCGGCTTCATCCTGGAGGACCAGGGATGCTGAAGATGATCCACCAAGCTTTCCCAGACCTCGAGGAACTGTTCCAGCAGGTGGCATACGTTTCTTCCTCCTCCAAAAAAATCTTGGCTCCTGAAGACACTTTGCCTGAACCTTCAGGAGAATCTCTTCAGCAAACACCCCCGCTAAAATCTGGAAAGTCCAGGAAGGATCCGAATCCTTCTGCTTCGGACAAAGTGCGGGTGCAGGAAATCATCAGGCGCTTGAGAGAATCGAGAGGAGAAATGGAGCCGAAAGGATGACAGGAGTTGATCAGGAAGAAAGCGAGTCGTAGATCATGCCATAGCTCCGGTAGCGTTCTTCCGTGATCTGCCCATCCTCCAAGGCCTGTTTGACCCCGCAATCCGGTTCCCGAAGGTGGCTACAGCTTTTGAAACGGCAGGTTTCGGAGGGTTCGGTAAATTCTTCAAAATAGCTCCCCAGTTCCTGAGGCTTCATCCCGAAGGGCATCAACTCCCGGACCCCCGGGGTATCCACCAGCCAACCTTCCCCAGGCAACGGATACATGTTGGCCAGGATGGTGGTGTGGCGTCCGGTACCGCTTTTCCGTTTCACCTCTCCCACCTTAATCGACCATTCCGGGAAAAGGATCTGGATCAGGGACGATTTGCCCACTCCGGAGTGTCCGCAAAGTACGGATTTTGCTCCGCTCAACAATTCCCTCAGTTCCTCCATTCCACTGTTTTGGACGACACTGGTTTGAATCACACGGTAACCGATGCCCCGGTAAAGCCGGGTTGGAATTTCCAGCTCTTCCGCTTCGGCCAAGTCAGACTTGTTGAACAGGATCACCGGCGTCAGGCCTCCCTGCAGACCCACGGCAATCAGCCGATCAATAACCCCGTATCGGAACGCGGGGCGTTTCATCGCAGAAACGATGATCAGCGTTTCCGCGTTGCTCACGAGTACTTGGGCTTCACTACGGTCTGCCGCCCTGCGAGTCAGTTCCGTGCGGCGTGGCAGGCGTTCGAGGATCCAACCGGTTTCATGGGGAGGTTGAAATTCGACACGCACTTCGTCTCCGACGGCGATGCGAGATTCCCGGGGTTCCTGGTGAAAAAGATTGGAGCGAATGCGACAAAGACGAGGTGAACCTTCTCCAAGGTCCACATAGTAATGGCTGCGTGTGCGCCTGACGATGGTCCCGGACTGCAGAGGCAGACCTAGGCGTGGGTCAACCGGACCGGCTCAGTTCTCGGCTTCGACTTCAATGTCTTCGCCTTCGGCACGGTATTCATTGAGTTTGTTGCGCAGGGTACGGATGCTGATGCCCAAAATCTTCGCCGCCTTGGTACGGTTACCCCCGGTTTCCCTCAGGGTTTCGAAAATGAGCTTCTTCTCGGCTTCCTTCATTGACATTCCAACCTCGATGCCGAGTGCGGATTCCTTGCTTTCCGGCGTCGCTGCTTCGGTTTCGGATGCAGGCTGGACGGAGGTTGCGCGGGCCAGGTCCTGGTTAATGCTCTGCTTGCCCATCTGTGAATGCATCAGCAGATTGTGCGGTTTGATCTCCTTGCCATCACAGAGCAACAACGCCCGTTCCACCACATTTTCCAGCTCACGGACATTGCCGCGCCAACGGTAGTCCTTCAGAATAGCCATCGTTTCCGGACTGACTGCAGGACGTTCGCGTTTGTTCAGACGTGCATGCTTGTCCAGAAAATGCTCTACGAGGATTGGCAGGTCATCCATCCTTTCACGCAACGCCGGCAGGGCGAGTGGAATCACATTGAGGCGGAAATAAAGGTCTTCACGGAATTTTCCGGATTCAACCATTTCAAGCATGCTTCGGTTGGTGGTTGCCACCACCCTGACATCCACCTGGATCGGCTCCTTGCCTCCAACTTTGTCGATTTCATGTTCCTGGAGCACCCGCAGCAGTTTTGCCTGCAGCGGCATCGCCATTTCACTGATTTCGTCGAGCAGGATGGTTCCAGTATGGGCCTGTTCAAATTTTCCACGGTGATCCTGGTTGGCGCCGGTAAAGGCACCTTTCTTATAGCCGAACAGTTCACTCTCCAGCAACGTGTCCGGAAGTGCCGCACAGTTGACGGCGACAAAGGGCTTGCCGACCCGTTCGGAATTGTCGTGGATGAAGTGTGCCAGCAGTTCCTTGCCCGTCCCGCTCTCACTCTGGATCAATACCGTCGCCTTGCTCTTGGCAATGTTCTGGGACACGTCAAGCAGGCTTCCCATTTCCTGATTCTGGGTGACGATCTCCTTGCTTGTTTCCGTGACGCGCCCCTTGATCGATTTGGCTTCCTCTAGGGGAACCATCGAACCGGTGTGCCCCTTGAAGGCCAACGCACGTTCCACCAGAAAGAGAAAGGAATCAAAGTCGATTGGTTTTTTGATGTAATCGAAAGCACCATGCTTCATCGCCTCGACTGCGGTCTCCACCGTCGCATAGGCAGTGGCCATGATCACCGGCTTAGCGGCATCCAGACGCTTGATGTCCTTCAGCAACTCCAGCCCACTGCGTTTGGGCATGGTCATGTCCGTAATCACCATCGAATAGTCGTTTTCCTTGTACTTCTTGAGGGCGTCGATGGCGTTGTGAGACAGTTCGACGGGATACCCACAGTGTTTGAGGGTTTCCGACATTGCTATCCGCATTTCCACTTCGTCGTCAACAATCAGAATGGGGTTGCTGATCATGTCCGTTTTACCTTTTCCAAAATTTGACGCCTCTGCAGACTGCTCCCTTTTCGGAAACTCTTTCGGCGTGCTGAATCCGGCCCCTGGTCATCGGCCGGTCAACGGTCAGAACTCCAATGTCCTGCCGGATTTTTTGTTTAATGTACCAAGTGCTTGAAAAATCACAACTAAAACGTGGAAGACACCAAATAAGGGAGGAACAAAAAAAAGGAGACAAACATTGAACAAAGCTGGCACCCTCCTGGCCGCCCAAATTCCTTCCTGGAAACTTTTTTCACGCTTATCTTACATGCTTGCACAAAGCGTGCAACTCTGGAAGAGGCATCATAAGCCCGGGTAACCGAGCAGAATCTGCACGGTCAGTGTTTTCCTCGGAGACGAAGTATCCAAACATAACTGAGCCATGTCATCACGGTAAGCAACAGTCCGAACTTGGTCAGCGCGCTCCAGCGGCCCATCCCAATCCAGGCTGAATGTTCACTGCCGAACAGCAACTGGATCAACGCCAGGTTTTCTAGTCCATCGAAGACTCTCGCAAACAGACTGATCCAGGCAAACAGGCTTCCAAAAAAGCGGATCCTTTCAAAACTCCCCGAAACTCCCTCGCTCCAAAGCATGCAGGCCAGGCTAAAGGCGGTGGAGTAGAAGAACAGGAACAGGAAATCCAGACCGAGGCTGAGGGCGGCATGGACGCATCCCATAGCACCCCACGATTGGAGGATGGACCGGGATTCCTCCATCGATCCAGCGAGCTGGAACGAAACCATGCCCCAGGGAGCCGCAGCGGTACGCAAAGTCCGATCCAAGTATTGAAGCATGAACAGCATCAACACTGAAAGAATCAGACAGACTAAGAATAGCCTTCGCTGATGCTTCAGGTTGAGGAATTCTAGAGGAGCCCGCATGAATCAAAATCAGTGAGGTTTTACACCAAAACATCATGGTACACCCAACAAATAACTCAAATCCCCATTCAAGGGACTACCTATAATCTACGTATCCCTTTACATCAATGGAATGGATAGATTGTTTGATTTCAGTTTTGTTGACCCTCCACTGAACTTCCAGCAATGGCATCTTCTTCCAAAAGCTGCTCTTGGAAGGGGAAACAAAGTAGATGAAACTTTCGGAAGAAAATTCGAGTGCAGGATCATCCGGAAAGGAAGCGAGTCGAGTCCCTGAAAGTTTTGGAAACCGAATCACGCTTCCTGAAAGAGGATATCATAAAAAAATTTTATGATTATTATCAGTGAGATGCATTATTATTTGTGCAATCGCAAAATAAATACTTGACTTAATAGTGCGTTTGCACAATAATGATTTTCATACAGATTATGTATTTCCTAAAATCGAATTTAACCTCATTGATGAAAGGCAGCGATGATTAATTTTACCGATTACAACAATAACGCCCAGAAGGCGGCCAACCAAGGGATGGAAACCTTCCTCAACTGGCAGAAGCAGGCCCTGGAAAACACCCTCTCGATGGTCGAAGAGGGACTTGCTGTGCAGGTGAAAAACCTGAACGAAACCCGCCAGCAATATCAGAACTGGGAACAGAACATGAACCGGGAATTGGACAGCCAAAAGAACCAGTACAAGTCGATGGTCCTTAAATTCACTGAAACTTACTGGCCCGAGTCGAAAAACCAGTTTGAGCAGGCTGAAAAACTTTATGAGCAAAACATCGGCGGTATGATCGATAAAACCCGGGATATGGTTGGAAGCACTATCGAACGCAACATCGAAACCACTCTGACCTTCGAAAAGGAGTGGCTCAACAAACTCCGTGAAAATTACACCAGTGGAGCAGACAACCTTCGCAAGCAGTACGACATGATGACGTCCCTGCAGTCGGAGAAAAAGGAGGCCTCCGCAAAAAAGCCCGTTGCCAAACCCGAAACGACCAAATGAGCCGAAGCAGGATCATGAACCGTTCAACAAAAAACACCCCTTCAAGGGAGGATATCAATCTGGCTGTCAGCCGTTTTCTGGAAAAAGGCGGTCAGATCGAACATCAGAGAACAGTTAAGCAAGGACTTGTGTCACAAATGCTCGAAGAACACGGCTGGAACAATGATTCCAGTAGTGAATCAGACGAAAAGCTGATGCATAACTTCACAGGAATCCTCGGAGTCGAAGACCTCTGATTCTCCTCAACCGGAAAGGAGTGATCCTTTCCGGTCCTTCCACGGTATACAAGACTACAACTTCACATCAAACAATTGGAAATGGACTTCACCAAATCCGTCAAATGCCATGTGATTATGGCACTGATGGTCCTTCTTGGAACCCATCAGCCGTTAGCAGAAGTAAAGGTATTGGATTACAAACCGTTGGATTTTGGTCTCGAGATTCAAGGGATCAGGAAAACCGAAATCGAATGCCTGACACGCAACATCTATTTCGAAGCCGCCACCGAAGATGCTTCCGGCAAGCTTGCTGTGGCGATGGCAACCCTCAACCGGGTCAACCATTCAAAATTTCCCAACACCATCTGTGGCGTCGTCTACCAGGGTCCGAGGATCAAGCACAAAACCTGGGCCTGCCAATTCTCCTGGTTCTGTGACGGTAAAAGCGACCGTATGAGAAACCGTAGGCTGCGGCATGAATCGAGAAGGATTGCGACTCTTGCCCTGTTATTTCCAGAACATGACATCACTGGCGGTGCGACCCACTACCACGCAAGCTATGTTCAACCCTTCTGGGCCAAAAAACTGACCCTTACCAGAAAATTTGGTAAGCACATCTTCTACCGCTGATTCTCGTCTTATACAGTCTCCCTCAACACAGAAGGCTTGAACCCTTTTTTCCTGAATAAAATAAAGGACTCCGCTCGATTTTGTCGCGGTTTATGCCCTCCTTGAAAGGCGGGACCAAGTGTCTTAATCGTATGCGGCCAAACAGGAAAAAAAAGATCAAAGGATGGCCGACCGCTACCAGAATTTCGAGGAACTGAGCCGCTCCGAAGATGCATTTCGGATCGAACATAGGCTGGTGCCCAACTCGACATGGCTGGTTGCAGCACCCCACGGCGGCAACATCGAAAGCAGAACCACGGAAATCGCGCGGGCCATCAGCCTTGCCGCGGACGTGAGTTTCTATTCGTTCAGAGGAACGAAAGAGCCTGATGGAGGAGACCTGCACCTGACCAGCCATCGATTCGACGAACCCCTCGCCCTTCAGTTGGCAGCTTCACACCCGAGACTGCTCTGCGTCCATGGAGTGCTTGCAGAAAACGGAGACGGAGCCTGGCTCATCCCGGGAGGTGCATACCAGCAAGGACTGGATCGCCTCAAACAAAAACTCACTGGACTGGTCAACCTCCGTGACCAAACCCCCCAAGGCAAACGCTATCCTGGACTCCGCCCCGACAACCTCTGTAACCGCGGAAGTTCTGGTGGCGGCCTCCAGCTCGAGCTCTCCAGCGGATTGCGGAAACAACTGCTCTCCAACCCAAGATTACTCAACTCCTTCTCCCAGGCCATCGCAGGAGCCATACACTAATACTCTGCTTGTATCTGGATAGACCTCATCCTTTGAGGATCTGTTTGTTGATCGAGGTTCGATCCCCCTCGTCTCCACCAAACCCCTCTGTAACTCTAGTATTTCCAACGGTTTGTGAAACAGTCGGTGCATAAAGTCGCACCGAAAAAATTGAACAGGGTTCTTT
>Ga0208411_1000105_pt1 | contig 65597 bp, 63 predicted proteins | sample ETN01SmetaG_4_FD_185793 | JGI IMG/M metagenome (GOLD analysis project Ga0208411, IMG submission 185793) | Marine microbial and viral communities from oxygen minimum zone, Eastern Pacific Ocean - ETNP2014F12-01SV261 (SPAdes) (version 2) | ecosystem: Environmental > Aquatic > Marine > Oceanic ... | reverse complement strand
TTTTTTAATCTCTTTTATTAATTTTTCTGAAGATATATCTGGGAAATTAATCAATGCTAAATCTAATTCAAAAGCTGCACAAAGATTTGAAGCTTTGAAAATGGACTTGAAATGTGGATGATTCCAATTTCCTCCGTATGTATTGTAAAGTGCTAATGTATGATTTCCCTTATCTGGTATATTCTCCAAATTCTTGGCCTTTTTTATTGGATTGGAGAATTCTATACCCTCTAAGCGACTTAATGTTAAATCTAATTTTTTCCTAAATTTAAGTTTATATTCAGAATCTTTCAATTGACTGTAATTTTCCTCTGCTTTAATGTAAAGTTCCTTTGCTTTTTCTTTAAAATTCTTCCTATCTGCCCTAGATGTAAGGGAAAGTAAAACGGCTATTTTTTCCTCAGGCGGAAAATTGATAATGTGTGCCTCGAATATTTCTATATCTGAAGTACTGCTGCATACTCTAACTAGATACAATAGTAATTCTTGTGAGTTTGCAGATTCTAGGGCTTTAGGTAGAATAGATAAATCTTGATCCTTACGGGATTTAGCTATCTGTAAATGTAAATATCCTAGTAATTTAGTTTTAGCTTCAAGACTAAAATTTTGAAGACTTTCAACTAAAGAATTGCTTGCCCTAATCTTTGCCCAGTGCCGAATTATTGCTTTTCCTGTTTCAAACTCATTCGATTCTAAGTTACTTGAAATAACCAATAATTCTTCTAAGAAATTCTCAGGGAAATTCTTTGAATGATTTATCAAGAAATCTTTGATATTGGACTTCTTTTCAGAAGTTAATTTTTTTAGTACAATTGAGTAAGATTTTTCCCTAATTTGGTTTTCTGGAAATGATTTAAGTAATTTGGAAATGCTACCTAATAATTCTATTCGCCTCCAGGGTTGCTGTACTTTGTCTATTTCATTACTTGCTAAAGTGACTGCATTTTTACAAGATTTATTTTTTGGATTGAGATGCGGAATTATCAAGAATAAAGACAAACTCAAGTAATAGGAATCGGATATAGATTTTACCTTGGAAAGTAAAACTTCCGGATCTTTTCCTTCCTTTAATTCCCTGCGTATTGTGCGCATCATGGATGGATTGTGTGATTTTGCCATTCAATTCCTAAAATCTTGGTAAAACTATTCCAATATCTTATTTAAAGTGACAGGTGTACTATATTTAGGCACTAGCCTTTGCCTTTTATATAGTATTTTATGCACTAGAATTGTAGTGTTACTTTGATAGCTAAGAATATATTTGAATCTAGCCTTGAGGTGCCAGTTCCTGTAGAACGGCTTTTTAGTTGGCACGAGAACCCTGGAGCCTTCGAAAGGCTAACTCCTCCGTTTGACCCTGTAAAAATCAAAAAAAGAAGAGGAGGGATAGATGGAGGTGAAGTTCACATCAAACTTCCATATGTCCCTTTAATCTGGGTTGCAAAACATCATAGCTATAAGAAAAACGTGCAATTTATGGAAGAACAGAACAGCGGTCCCTTTGTGAGTCCTTTGCCATTTTGGAATGGTTCTTGGCATCATCAACACCTTTTCGAAGCGAATGGAAAAAACAGTTCTATTTTGAAAGATAAAATATACTATGATTTTCCTATGAATCCTTTTGGTTCCTTATTTGGCAGTAGGTATACAAAGAAACGATTAAAGCAAATGTTTGCATATAGAAGGAATGTAACTGAAAATGATCTTCATTCTCAATCTAAATACAAAGGTAAGTCACTTGATATCGCAGTAACTGGAAGCTCTGGCATAATTGGATCTGGACTTGTTCCTTATCTTACCACTGCAGGCCATTCTGTTGAAAAAGTTGTTAGAGGAAGGCCTCAAAAAGGAGAAATTGGCTGGGATCCGAAAAATGGAATAATCAGTAATTTAAGTGGAAAAGATGCAGTTGTGCATTTGGCAGGAGAACCGATTAGCAAGCCAATTGCAGGAAGGGTACCACTACCTTGGACTGCTTGGAAACGTAATGAAATATTAGAAAGTCGAGTCAATGGGACAAAATTAGTTGCTGAGCATTTAGCATCTCTTAATAGGCCACCCAAAGTTTTAGTTTGCGCTTCAGCAATTGGATATTATGGAAATAGTGGTGAGTCTCTTTTAACTGAAAGTAGCAAAAATGGAAATGACTACTTTTCACATGTTGTTAAAAAATGGGAAGCTGCTGCTCAACCTGCAATAGATGCAGGAATTCGTGTAGTATTTCTTCGAATTGCACCAGTTATGTCTCCACTAGGTGGTGCACTCCAAGTCCTTGGAAATGCAGCTAAATTAGGATCCAGCCCTCCTGTCGCCGGTGGCAATCAGTGGTGGTCTTGGATTTCTATTGATGATATTATAGATGTTATTTATCACTCAATAATTACTGATTCGCTTTCTGGTCCAGTAAATGCTGCTTCTCCAAAACCAGTTAGGCAAAAAGAATGGGCATCTACTCTTGCAAATGTCCTATGGGGCAAATTTGGTTTTCTAAGTGGACTTATTCCTGTGCCTGGAATAGCATTGAAGACTTTCTTAGGAGAATTTGGAGATGTTCTTGCACTATCTAGCATTAAAGTTAATTCTTCAAAACTAATTGATTCTGGTTATGAATTTAGATTTGAGAATTTAGAAGATTGTTTTAGACATTTGTTAGGTCGAAGAAAGCAGGAGGATATTCTGTGAAAGACATCGTGATTGTTGGTGCAGGTTATGGTGGTCTAGTGGCTTCAGCACTTTTAGCTAAAGAAGGGCATAATGTCACTGTAATCGAAAAAAATGAACAACCTGGAGGCAAAGCTAGTTTACTAGTCAAAGATGGATTCCAATTTGATATGGGACCTTCGTGGTACATGTGGCCTCAGGCATTTGAAAAATTTTTTGAAGAATTTGATGAAGACGCTAGTGAATTATTAGAATTAAGAAAATTAGATCCCTCATATCGCGTATTTTTTGATGATGGTGATATTATTGATATTTCAAGTAATGTTGAAGATAATTATGAAATCTTTGAAAGGCTAGAGCCTAATGGTGGAGAAAAACTCCGCAAATATCTAGAAGCTTGTAAAAAACAATATGATATTTCCATGAAACGCTTAGTATATAGAACCTATAATTCAATTTTTAGTATTTTTACTCCAAATATGATAATAGATGGTTTAAGATTAAAACCGTTTACTAATTATCATAAAAGAGTTAAAACCTATTTTAAGAATCCTAAAGCTCAAAAATTACTAGAATGGATTACTGTATTCTTGGGTGGAGATCCAAGAAATGTTCCTGGAATGTATTGTATGATGTCCTACTTAGATCATCATCATGGAATTTATTATCCTAAGGGAGGGATGAATGGCGTGGCAAAAAAAATCCATACAATTGCTGAGAAGCATGGTGTTGAATTCAAATTCAATGAAGCTGTAACTAAAATTATTGTAGAAGATAAAAAAGCAACTAAAATTATTACTGAGAATACCGAATATAATGCAGATTTAGTAATAAATAATGCTGATTATCATCATGGAGAGACTCAATTATTGAGTGAAGAGAACCAGACCTATAACTCAAATTATTGGGAAAAGAAAACAATGGCTGTTTCTATGCATCTTGCCTATGTTGGAGTAAAACGTAAAATTGATTGTTTAACTCACCACAATTATTTCTTCCATGAAAATTGGAATGAACATTTTGATCAAGTCTTTAAAACTCCTAAATGGCCCGATAACCCCAATTTTTATGTGTGCTGCCCATCGAAAATTGATGAAAAGGTGGCGCCTAAAGGAATGGAAAATCTTTTCTTTTTAGTTCCAGTTGCTTCGGATTTAGAAGATTCTGATTCTATTCGTGAAACATATTTCGATAAAGTCTTAGAAAAATTTGAAAAATGGACTGGGGAAAAAATAAAAGAGGATATTGTTGTAAAATCACTTTTTACTCATCGAGATTTTAAGAATAGATACAATGCCTACAAGGGAACTGGGTTAGGGATGGCCCATACTTTGTGGCAAACTGCAGTTTTTAGGCCAAAACACAAAAGTTCTAAAGTAAAGAATTTGTATTACACTGGCCAATACAACCATCCTGGTGTTGGAGTTCCAACCACTGTTATTTCTTCCCAAATTTTAGTAAATAAAATGAAAGAGGAGGGGGTGTTAGCATAGTATACGTAAGAACGAAAAATATCAAAGGCAAAAAATACGCTTATCTTGTTGAAAGCAAGTGGGATAGCGAAAAGAAAACATCAAAACAGAAAGTTATTGAATATCTAGGATCTGTTAATGATTTAACTATAGATGATGTTCCAAAAGAATATCATTCTGGATCTGTGAGAAAATTCTTTGTCAAAAATCAAACTAAATTAGATAATAAGGTAATTGAAAAGCAGAAAGAATTAGAGATTGTGCTCTCTCGCTGTTTGCAAACTGGAGATGAAGAAATGGCAACTGAAAAAGCTGATGAATTAATTGAATTAATAGGATTACAAAGATTCTATATTGATTCAGTAACTAGCGTTATGACTGAAACTGGAAAACTTTGGGCCGATGGAGAAATAGGTATTGCTCAAGAACATATGATTACTAACATTATGCAAAAAATAATTCAACGCCATAATGCAAGAATTGAAATGAAGGGGCTTATTGAAGGGTTAGCTGTAATATGTAATCCTGAAGGCGATGATCATAGTATGTCAAATATCGTTCTTGAAGGGCTCCTAAAAACTAGAAAATATAGAGTTACAAATATTGGTGGATCGTGGTATATGGGTGATAAAAAAGCTGCAACGAATAAAGCCATAATTGATTTTATATCGCATTCAAGGCCAGATATTGTTTTCATTTCAGTAACTATTGCCAGATATTTGTTCAATGCAAAAATGATTGCTAGGGAATTAATCAAAGAATTGCCTAATACTAAGATATTCCTCGGAGGTCTTGGCACTAGAGGTATTGTAGATGGGGAATTGCAGAGTGGCGTAATTCTAGCAAATAAAGACACCATGAGGACTTTGAACCAACTATGAAAAAACTTAGGCACCTGTTTAGTAGCTTTAAATACCTACAAAAAAAGTTTAGATTCTGATATGGCAAATAATGTTTATTCTTCTGAAACGCATGGGAATAGGATTGCTTCTGAAAATCCCGAGGATATCTTTAGAAATGGAAGCACCACTTACTACTACAGTACCAAACTATTTCCTGCTAGCGTTCGAAAAGAAGTAACGCAATTGTATAACTTTGTTAGGATTGCAGATGATTACGTGGATTCTGTGCCTCAGGACACTAAAGGTTTCTTCCAATTCAAAAAAGAATATTACCGTGCAGTTTCAGGTAAGGAAACTAAAAATAAAGTAATTGCAGATTTCATTAGTCTATCTGAGAAAAGACAATTCAAACATGAATGGGTTGACGCATTTCTAAAATCAATGGAAATGGATACTGAAAAATCAAATTACAACAATTTAGAAGAACTTAATACTTACTTGTATGGGTCTGCTGAAGTTATTGGTTTAATGATGAATAGAGTAATGAATCTTGATGAAAGTGCTGATGAATCGGCCCAATACTTAGGAAAAGCGATGCAGTTTATTAATTTCATAAGAGATATTGATGAAGATTTGGATTTGAAAAGATCATATTTCCCAAATGAAGATTTGGAAGCTTTTGGGCTCTCTGGATTAACAAGAGGTGAAGCAAGGAGAAAACCTGAAGAATTCAATGCCTTTATAAGATCACAAATACGCCTTTATTTCATGTGGCAAAAACGTGCTGAACTAGGATTTCAATTTATACCTAAAAATATGCGTATTGCCGTTCAAACTTCATCTGATATGTATATGTGGACTGCAACCGAAATTTACAAAAATCCATTCATTGTTTACGATTTAAAAATTAAACCTACTTGGTCAAAAGTTCTTCTAAATGGACTGAAAAATGCATTCCGCGTTTATAATCCATTAAAAAGAAGCCGAACCTCTGATAACGTTACTATAGAATATCATTCAATATAGATTACATCAGTAAACTATAAAAATCGGGTAAAATATCTAAAAATATGATAAGTGTAACAGATGTGGCTGCTAAAAAAATCTCAGAAGCCCAGAATGGTCAAGAAATGAATGACAAAATGCTTCGTATTGGTGTTTTCCCTGGCGGATGTGGCGGTGGTTATCAATATGCTTTAGGATTTGATTCAAAGGGAGATAATGACTCCGTTTTCGAATCAAATGGTTTAGAAGTTCTTGTGAAAAGTGAAGACATTGAAAAAGTAACTGGAACTGAAATAGATTACATTGTTACTGAAATGGGTGAAGGTTTTAGATTAAACAACCCAAACCCAGCTCCTAAAGGTGAAAAAGGCCAATGCAGTTGCGGATCTGATGATAGCTGTTGTTAAGTGTAAATGAAACAAAATTCACTATCTGAACAAAGTTTTTCTGTCATTGTTGCCTTAGTTTTAGTCTCTAGTTCATATTTTCTTCTTATTGAAGAAGCTATTGATGAAGAATTTGAGATGAGAGTGCCTGTTTGGGCTAGAAACCAATTAGATTATGATACTGCTCAACCATATAGTTTTGTTCTTAACCAAGGAACTTATGAATTATTAGAAACTGACAATGAATTTGATTCAGTTCATGTAATGATTCCTTATGATTTACCTCTGAGTGAAGGCGGAGCTGCAGCTACATGTCAATTCGGTGGAGAATGTCCGCAAATCAGTTTAGCTTATTGGAGACCTAAAGTTCCTGCTGGAGTCAAGGTCCCAGTAATTGCTGAATTTGGACCTTATTTTGGTGAAACTTCAGCCTCAACGCCTGATGTTTCACAGCCTGGAAGTTGGCTAGGTGCTAGTGTAATTCATAATCTTTTACCGCACGGTTTTGCTTTTGCCCAAGTATCTGTCACAGGAACTGGAACGTCTAACCATTGCATGGATTTAATGGGATTTGCTGAACAAGAAGGAATCAATGCTGCAGTCGAATGGCTTGCAACACAAGATTGGTCTAATGGAAATGTAGGTATGATTGGAAAATCCTATGATGGTTCTACTCCTTGGCAAGCTGCGATGTATGGTAATGAATATCTGAAAACTATAGTCCCTATCTCTGGACTTATTGGAGTTAGAGAATTGATGTGGAAAAATGGATCTTCTGAGGCTAGAGCTCCTTTCATGCATAATGTTGTTTATGGATCCTACGGATATGAGGCTGACAAAGAAGAGCAAAACTTGCAGAATGCATGCCCTGACTATGCATTCTCGAGCTTATATGGGGCAGAAGCTTATACCTTTGGAGGAAGCGAATTTAGCGGATATTGGGAGGAAAGATACTTCCTTGATAGGGTTTTAGAAAATTATAGAGGTTCTGTTTACATTGTGCAGGGATTGCATGATTGGAATGTTGATCCACATATGGCTGTACCTGTAATAAATACATTATTAGATACTGGAATAGAAGCAAAAGTCTTGATGGGGCAATGGGACCACGACTATCCCGATAGGCCCGATTATCAAAAACAACGTTCAGATCCAGGAAGAGGCTCGGAAGCCTATCCTCAAATGGTTAGATTTGATTGGATGCAGGATTTACTTGAATGGTTTACATACTATTTACAAGAAACTGGACCTAAACCAAGTCTTTACTTAGAAATACAAAATAATCGTGGAGAATGGAGGGTCGAAGAAAGGTATCCTGCATCTGATTCAAAACCGATTGAGATGGTTCTAGGAAGTGCAGATTTAGTCCATACAAGTAATGGAAACACAATTACTCCATTTATCAATGATTATATTGTTTTTGAAACACCTGCATTCAATCAGACTTTTCGATTTGGAGGATTACCGCAATTACACGTTGATGTCACTCTAAGTGGTTCAGGTGGGTCTGTATATGCTCTAATGGAAGATTGTGACGCAGATAATGAGTGTATACACATAGGTCATGCAACCATGGATCTTAGATACCATGCTGGCGGAACTGAATACCACATTCTTTCACCTGGACAAACTGTTAATGCAAAAATGGAATTTTTTGCAATGGATATCTTAATTCCTGAAGGGCATAAAATACGTTTATCATTAACTGATATTGGAGAGGATTATTTACCTCCAAGTAATACTGCACCTGTAGAAATCGGAATAAATGAAAACAGTATTCTAAGATTACATGAAATAAATGCAGACAACAAGATTTTCTTTGAACCGCCAGTCTGTACGCATGAAGATTGTTTAGCAGAATAAACAAACTATATAATATGCTAAAGAAATAGGATTATTAGTGAGTGCTATAATACATCAAGAGAAAATATTAAGCGTTAGTATTATCGCATTATTTTTAGTTCTACCAATTGCAGGATGTTTAGATAACCAAACTGAAGTCAAAATATCTGCAAATGACATTATAATTTCTCCAAAAGTAATGATTGCTGGAGAATTTCAACCTCTTGTTATTTCTGCAAAAAAAGAGATTTCTGTTTTTATTCCTAACTTAGTTATTGATCCTGTTTCAAATTATGTTCAAAATGGAACTGTTTTAGATATGAAGGCAGGAGAAACTAAACAATTGATTTCACTAGCGCCACCTAGAATAAATTCAGCATTTGTTTTCTTAGCCGAATATGGAAATTCTAACTGGCCAATTAGAAGCCCTAGTGAAAGTTGGGAAAGCTGGGTCGATAGGGGTGGATTCAATGATAAAGAATGGTCTGTCACAAAGGTCGATCCTGTTGAAGGGGCTTCATTGCATACTGTTAACAGAACTCTAGACAAGGGGGCAAATGTTGTACCTGTTGAAATATCTGTAGAAAGAGATATCTCTGCCGCATATTCTATAGATGAAGGTGGTTTATTTTCAACTGGTTTTGTCGATGGGCGAACTGTATACAATAACATATATCGTATTACTGATGATACGCCTGATCTTTTAGATCCTGCAGATGGAGCTGTTGGATACTTAGACAGATGGGCTGGACAAGGAAATTTAGCCTATGAAGATGCGGCTCAATTTCTTATTGCTGAAATGACTGCGTATGGGCTACGTGTAGAAACCCAACGATTTGACTTAACTGATGTTTTAGGAAACCAAAATCCTGAAGCATACAACGTTTGTGGATTTAGAGACGGTACTCTTTATCCTGATGAATGGCTAGTTTTTGGAGCTCATTTTGATATTGCTCCACCTGCAAATGCTGTAATGGTCGATCCTCATGATTCAGGCTCAAGAACTTACGGTACTCGATACGGAGCTTATGACAATACTGCGGGAACGTCTATGGTCTTAGCAACTGCTGAGGCGATGGCAGACATGCCATACGATACGCGTAGAACTATGGTCTTCTGTTTGTGGTCTGGTGAGGAAGGAGGTAAAAGAGGAAGTGATTATTGGACTGATACTTTGGAGGATAATCATCCTGAGGTGACTGTTACTAATTACATAAATTTAGACATGGCTGGAGTGAATTGGCCTGGTGGGGGTGGAGCGCCTTGTGGAGGTGAGCATGGTGGTGATGGTAATTGCGATCCTGACCCTCAACCAGATAGCGACGGTTATCCAAAAGATAGTGAAGTGTGGCCTATGAGAATATACATTGGACCTTCACTTAATTATGATAAAATTGATCAGCCCGATATGGTTTATCTTAGTCAATGGATCGGTGCAGATGCAATTAATGTTTCAATGCAGCAAGAAATTTTAGTTGGTTCTGATAATAACAGTGAAGATACTTGGAAATATGATGTTTGGCTAGAACAAAATAGATCTGAAATAATAATATATGAAGATACTACGGCAAGAAGTGATCATGCTTCATTCCAAGATAATTTAGGTACTATTACTCTTGGTTATGGTGGGTTAGTCGATGGATATTGGTGTTACCACCAAACTTGTGATACATTAGAAGAAATGGAAGATTGGATGGATACACGGGGAAAAGAATATGGAAATAATGCAACAGGAAAGAATAATCTTGTCAACTCTTTAGATATGATTACTTGGTGGGCCACATACAGCTTTTTCCATATGGACCAAAAACCAATATTGAATGTTTACCTTGATTAAATAAAACTAGTAAAATCTTTTAACTCTTTTTTAGATATATTAGGAACTTTGGCATTATCTGAAGGAAAACCAGTTACTAAAATAAGAAATGCACGCTCATTTTTACCTCTTTTTAAAATTCTACGAAGGAAATTCATAGGGCTTGGTGTGTGAGTTAAAGTAACCAAACCTGCATTATGAAGTGCTGTGATTAATATTCCTGTTGCTATTCCTACGGACTCTGAAACATAATAATTATTTATTTTCTCTCCCTCACTATTTAGCCCATGAACTTCTGAAAAAATAACTATCAAATAAGGTGCTATCTCAAGAAATGGCTTTAATTCATCCGTACCAAGAGGTGCAAGGGCCTCCAGCCATTCTTCTGGCGCTCTACCTCCATAAAATTTCTTTTCTTCTTTCTCTGCAGCCTGCCTTATCTCTTTCTTAGTTTCTAAATCACTTATTACTGAGAAATGCCAAGGTTGACGATTCGCTCCACTAGGTGCAGTTCCTGCAGCTTTCAAACAATTTTCAATTATTTCCTTAGGAACTGGTTTTTCTGAAAAATCGCGAACTGTGCGTCTTCTCTTAATATCGCTAAAAAAAGCTTCTGAACGCTTTTGCATTTCATCTATAGGATAAGATTTGTAACTTGAATGAGAAACGAATGAGTTTTCTTCCACAGCTGAAACTAGCTTTTTAAGATAAAAGACTTTGTATGGGCCGTTCAATAAGTGTTTGTGAAGCAAACTATTGAATGGAATGATTTTGCAAAGGTAGATATGAGAGTCGGGAGAATCACAAATATTGATGACTTTCCCGAAGCTAGAAAACCAGCTTACATTTTAACTATTGATTTTGGAGAGGTGGGTGTGCGTAAAACATCTGCTCAAGTTACAAATTATACTAAAGAAAAATTATTAGATAGAGAAATCGTCGCCGTAGTTAATTTCCCTGCTAAACAAATCGGTCCAATTATGTCGGAAGTTTTAGTGCTAGGGGGGGTGGAAAATGATGGAACCGTTCGCCTTTTGAAACCAGACCCTGATTGTGAATTAGGAAGTCGTGTTGGATGAACCCTTATCTTGCTTTAACCAGACCTGGAAATATGGCTCTAACTGCTGTAGCTGTAGTCGCTGGTTCTTTTATTGCTGCAGGAGATAACATTGTTGATTTTCAAATTGAAATACTTATTGCATCTATTTCTGCAATGATGCTTGTTGGAGGCGGCAATGCTCTAAATGACTATAATGATAGAGAATCTGATAAAGAAAATCATCCAAATAGACCTATTCCTGCAGGCTTAATTAGTGCTGAGGATGTTCTGATTTATTCAAGATTATTATTGACTGGAGGGTTAATGATTGTCCTTTTTGGACTGGCTAACAAACTACCTTTTGTTATTGCGCTCATAGGTACTGTAACTTTAATTTCTTATGAGAATCAATTGAAAGCCTTAGGCCTTTCTGGAAATATTGCTGTTGGATTTATGTCGGGCGCAGTTTTTCTTTATGCTGGGATGGTTGTCAATGATCCTGGTCCGACTTTATGGATGTTCGGACTAGCATTTCTGGCTACCGTTTCCCGAGAAATTATAAAAGATATACAGGATCTTGAAGGAGATACTGACAGATTTACACTGCCTGCAAGAATAGGAATTACAAATTCACTGATTCTAGCTGGAACTATACTCATTATTGCCTGGTCACTTAGTTTCACCGCTATACCTCAATTTGACGAGATGGCTTTGAATGCTTATGTTATTGGAATTTCGACTGCGAATGTACTAATGCTAATTGGGTTTCAAAATGCCCGGAACGGAAATTATTTTTCGGGACAAAAGAACATAAAACAGGGAATGGGGATTGCAATGCTGGCATTTATCGCCGCTGCGGCCCTCTAGATATATTAATATATGTGCATTTATACATATATTTATGAATAGTACTATTTTCAAAGCCCTAGGAAGCGAAACTAGATTGAAAATAATAAGAACATTAATGATTAAAGAACATAATGTTACTGATCTGACTAAAATATCCGGAAAGGATCAAACTACTATTTCTAGACATCTTGCTAATTTAAAGCAAGCTAAAATCATTACTCAAAGAAAAATTGGAAGAAGTGTGATTTATGCCATTTCTAATTCAAATATTATGGATTGGTTAAATATTGCTGTACAAACTAAAGACAAACCCGAAGAAACTCCATTGCTTCGAAATAAAATAAAGGACTTTTTAACTAACCAGAGGAAATAAAATGAATCATGAAGAAAACGAAATTTTAGAAGAAAAACTTGTCAGATTAAGACAATTAAGTAAAAATCTAGATGAAAGTTTTACGATTCCTGGAACGAATATAAAATTTGGAATAGATGCGCTGATTGGATTAGTTCCTGGAGGAGGAGATCTTGTAGGGGGCTTATTCTCATTATACATATTAAGAACTGCAATCAAAATGAAATTGCCAAAAGGTGCAATCCTTTCTATTATTTTTAATATAATATTAGATACAACAATTGGAATTGTGCCCGTTGTTGGCGACATATTTGATATCTTTTGGAAATCAAATAAAAGAAATATGAAAATAATTGAGAAACATTTAGTTGAATAAAACTGAAGAAGAAATAGAGCAGCAGCTAACACTACAATACAACCATTTCGCAATAATTAAATCGATAGTGTAGCAACTACCTTGTTGGCTAAAATATAGTTAACTAACTAACTTTATGCTTTGCCGAGAATGCGGTACATTCCAGTGCCACAGGTTCCGCATTTGCCTTTCATGGCTTTGCGACCGTTCTTCATTGTGACTTCTTCGCCGTTACCTATTTCTCTTTTAGCTTTGCACTTTACGCAGTATCCTTCCATGCTTGTACATCGAGGAGGACCACATATAAAATAAACGGCCTAGTGATTTTAATGTCCGTGACCAATTAAAGTGGTTAAAAATATTAAAAACATGCCCAGTAAAACAAACCAAACTGGAGGGTCATTATCATGATCATGGCTGTGTACTTCAGGAAGAACATCAACGGTAGCAACATAAACAAAAGTACCGGCTGAAAAAAGCAACGCTAGGCCTATGTTATCGTCGGTGGCCAATGAAGTATCCTTAAGTGCAAAAAAGGTTAGAATAGCGACTATTGGAGATGAGAGGGCAAACAATACCAGGTATAATTTTGACTTTGATGCTTCCACATTGATATGTTTTAAAAATGATGAAAGGCCAAAAGCTGCTGGGCCTTTGTGTAGCATTATTGCTAAAAATACGATTGCGCCCGTTTCCGTACTGCTAGACACTGAAGCGCCTACTGCAAGGCCATCTGCAGCTGCGTGAGCTACTAAGCCTATAGTTGCAGAAAGTCCAAGTAAATGTTTGTCTTCATCATGATGTACTGCATGAGGTAGACCAAAGACTTCCAAAAGAAGCATCAATACAAACCCAGCTAAGATTGCTATTCCTAATGTTGTAAAATCTGCATGGCTTTCTTCATGATGTTCATGAGATGTTGCTGAAACTAAATCCTCAATCTCTTGTAGTCCAGCTGTAGCATTTATTTCACCATCTTCTACTTCTTCAATTACGTGGAGAATTGACTTGGAAAGAGTTTCTTCTGAAGTGCCGTGTTCGTCTTCATGACCATCATGCTCATGAGAATCATGACCGCCGATTAATTCTTCGATTTCTTCAATTGCTTCAGTAGCATTTATGTCTCCATGTTCAACTTCAAGAATTACTAATGCAACTGATCCTGCAATTTTCTCTTCATCTTCATTATGGCTTTCAAATAGTTCTAAAGCCTCTGGAATTATAACAAGAAAAGCTGAAGCAATTAGAACGCCTGCGCCTATGGCCGTTAATTGTTTTAATCGAACTGATGACAATTCTAAAGATAATGGAATGTACCCAAAAGCTGCAACTGCAACAAACATAATTACTGCGAAAACAAAAATTAACGTTTGTGAATCCATCTAACAGCACCCCAATTCACAGCCGCAATCATCTCCAACTTCATGTTTATGGTCATGTTCACATTCAGGATAAAGTGAATCGACTGCGCCTTCATTTAAGGCCCATCTCAATAAATCTGAAATTAATTGTGAGCGATTTATTCCTTCTATCGATTCTTTCCACCCATCTAATTGCTGAACTAGAGGGGCCGGAAGATCTGCTGAAACTTTAGTTAAGGCATACCTTGAACGTCTTGTCATAACTAATCTACTAAACTATAATATAAAAAGATTACGATTGTATTCTAATTGTATTATTTGTGCATAAAATAAATAAAGAGACGCCTAATGAACTATAGCTTATGAATGAAAATACTTTGCAAATAGCCGTAGCATTGGTACTTGTGAACTTGGTTGCCTGGGGTGGCTTTGTTGCCCTAGAAGATGAACCTGAAATAATTTACAAATATCGCGAACCTATTGCAAATAGTGCCAATGTAACCGTAAGTTTTGATTTTGGAGACTTGAGTAATGAATCCGCAACTTTCTTTGTTAGTACTTTCAATAATACAAATGTTACTTCTGTTACTTATGACAATGTAGTTGTAAAAAATGACACCTCTGCGTATGCTGCAACCATATTAGCATCACAAATTGGAGGATTTTCAGTAGATGTAACGTGGTATTCCTTTGGCCCATACATACATACTATCGATTCAGTTTCTGATGATTCTTATTATTGGGGGCTTTATCACAATGGTGAATATTCAATGATTGGGGCCGGAGATTTACAACTTCAAGATGGAGATATTATTAACTGGAAACTTGATGTTGCTAATTGGTAGCGAATATCTGTTTATCATCATTAAATGCCTTAAATTCTAAAGCATTGCCACAAGGATCAAGAAAAAACATTGTGGCTTGTTCCCCTGCCTCTCCTTTGAAGCGAATATGGGGCTCAATAATGAATTCTATTCCTAATTCTTTTAATTTTTCAGACAATTGATGCCATTGCTTCATTCCTAAAATTACTCCAAAATGACTAGCTGGAACGTCATCTCCATCAACTGGATTTGTCTGTACATCATCTACCTTATCAATCAAATGAGCTACTACTTGGTGGCCATACATGTCAAAATCAATCCATCGGTCCGAACTACGTCCCTCTTTACAACCTAATATTTCAGTATAAAAATCGCGAGTTGTGGCAAGATTATCAACAGGAAAAGCAAGATGAAACGGACGCATGAATGGACATTAAACTGCGCTTTTTACGTATTATCTTAAGTAGAATCATTGCTGGTACTATGTAATGAAAGAGACTATTCTTATTTCTGCAATTGTTGTCTATGGATTATTCATAATATTTGGTACGAAATGGGTTTTTGAATTTATGATGGCTCGTAACATGAAAGAAAATGTTGCAATTTACTATAACCGTAAAATTTTACACATGTTCTGTGGAGGGTTAATCGGAATGATGGCTCCATCAATTCTAAGTGAGCCCATTTATGCACTTTATATCGGTATTTTATTCACGATTATAACTTACATTCCATATTATACGGGACATCTATTGTACTGGGTTCAAACAAACGACAATAAAAATGATGTGAATTTTTGTTTTATGGCTGGAGCGTCTGTATATATCATTTGGGAATTGCTAGGAGATCCTTATCTGGCAATTATTCCTTTGCTTTTTATGGCATTTGGAGATGGTGTAACTGGCATTGCAAGGAATATAAAATTTGGATATAGAACTAAAAATCCAATTGGGAATGTTTTCATGGCCATAGTGTGTATTCCAATGGGTTATTATCTAGGCGGACTATCTGATCCTTCTTTGCCTATTTGGGGGATTATAGCTGCCATTGTAGCCACCATTGTAGAAAGATACGAATATGGGCCTATTGATGATAATGTACTAATTACAGTAAGTGCCACTATTGTTCTTTTTATCGGAAATGAAATTGGCCCCTTAACCGGGTAACTTATGTGGTTTAGATAAATTTGATTCCATCATTTTTAACTCATCTATTCCGCTTATCAAAATCTTAGAATCTGTAATCAATTCATCATCTGATATTTTACCTTCGTAATCAATCATTGAAAGAATATATTTCATGCAATTTATTCTTGCTTTTTTCTTATTATCTGAACGAACTACTGTCCAAGGTGATAATGTAGTATTTGTTTCTAACAACATTTGGAATTTACGCATTGTATATTCTCCCCAAAGTTCTTGAGCTTGCATGTCTACTGGAGAAAGTTTGTACTGTTTTAGAGGATCTTTAGATCTCTTTTCAAAACGTTTTAATTGCATTTTCTTTGAAACTGAGAAATATAATTTAATCAAAATTATGCCTTCCTTTACTAGAATTCTTTCGAAGACTGGAGCATACTTCAAGAAACGTTTGTGTTGTTCATCAGTACAGAATCCCATGACTGGTTCTACCATTGCTCTATTGTACCAACTTCTATCAAAAAGAACCATTTCGCCAGCTGATGGAAGATGATCTGTATATCTTTGAAAATACCATTGGGTTCTCTCTGTATCGCTTGGTTTCTCTAAAGCCACGACACGTGCACCTCTAGGATTTAGATGTTCACGAATTCTTTTGATTGTCCCTCCCTTACCTGCTGCATCTCGGCCCTCGAATAGCATAACTATTCTTTGGCCTGTTTTCTTTACATAATTCTGCAATTTGAGAAGTTCAATCTGTAGCTTTAATTTCTCTTCTTCATAAGCTATTGTAGACTTAGGAATCCAAATTTGTACCTTCTTGTCAGACCCCTTAGTGTCCTTGTTTTTCAAGGCTTCACCTTCTGATAACTTAACCTTATTTTCTGTCACCACAGAATATTCTCAATGTGCCGCTTGATATAAGATTTATTATTTTGAATATGGACTTAGGAAATCCCAGGCTATCTGAGCTGTATCTACAGTTCCTTGAGTGCCGGGCTCAGAAGATACAGGGTCATTTTTCGAATATACGTTGTGAGTTCCTACATGAATTGTCACAAGAGCTACTTCTGCATTATTTTTACAATCTGTAAAGCCTTGAATATTATAATACAATGATTGCTCATTTCTATCTGGAAGTGTGCCTGAACATTCATTCATTTCTTTCCAGGCATAAAGATTCTGAACAGCTCCTGTATTCCAAAAAACTTGTTGAAAGAAAAATGAAGTTGCTGCTACATGCGAGTAAATTGCCACTGGATCAAGAAATCCATGTATCTCCATTACAGGTATAGGTGAATAACTTGAATCTTTATCTCCAATAAAATACATAGACATGCAGGCAACTGCAGCGAACATATCTGAAACTTCGTTTGCAAGAACCTGTGACATTGCACAGCCATTAGACCATCCTGTGAGATAAACTCTATTGGAATCAATAGGAAATTTGTCTAAATGGTAAATAACTAAAGAACGAATAAAACCAATATCGTCTATTCCTTCATCTTTTGCAGGATCGCAACAAGCTCCAAAATTCCAAGAATTACCATATCCTTGAGGATAAATTATGATTGCATTATTTTCTTTCGCAATTCGATCCATGTCTGTCATCTCATATTGATTATCTGCATTTCGTTCTAATCCATGTATATCAATAATTAAGGGGATTGATTGTGTTTTGTCCGTTTCATTAGGAACGTAAAGTTTCCAACATCTGTCCATCCCTCCATGTTCAAAGCATTCGTCCTTGATCCCTCTGAAGAAAGTATTATTGTCTTCAACTGGAGGGTCTTCAGGTTCTTCCTCAATCGTATCATTGGTTTCTTGAGTTTGTTCTTGTTCAACCTTTTCTACTTCGGAATCATCAGACTCATAAATGAAAAAATAGCCATATGCACCACTAGCTCCCGTAACTAGAAGCATTGCGATTACAATTAACGACATTTTTTTCATTCTGATTTACTAAATTTCTAGTGAAGAGGTGTATTCGCCAGAACAAGCTAATGAATTCATCTCAGCTCTATGATGGAATACTGCATAAGTTGATTCTAAATTATCTTTTTGACCGTTCCAAGTTTTCAATGCTGATTGTTGAAGTGCTCTACCATATGAAAAACTCAAAGACCAAGGATGAGAACCCATTTTGTTCATAGCGTTCAAATGCTCTGTAGCCTCTACCTCGCTTTGGCCTCCTGATAAGAATACGATTCCTGGAACTTCTGCCGGTACTGATTCAGTAAGGCATTTAACAGTCATTTCTGCAACAGCCATCATGTCACCTTGAACGTTACATTCGCTTCCTGAAACTACCATGTTTGGTTTCAACAATATTCCTGGCAAGTAAACGCCTTCATTTTCTAGTTCTTTAAAGACTACTTTCAATGTTTTTTCTGACACTTCATAGCATGTCTCAATTGTGTGATCCCCATCCATTAAAACTTCAGGTTCAACTATTGGAACTAATTCTGCATCCTGGCAAGCTTTGGCATATTTAGCAAGAGCTGAAGCGTTTGCTTGAATGCATTCATCTGTAGGAATTCCATCACCTATAGTAATTACAGCTCTCCACTTTGCAAATCTAGCTCCAAATTTGTAATATTCTAAACTTCTTTCGTAAAGTCCATCTAAACCTTTTGTTAATTTTTCAGAAGATGAAGAATCCATTGGATGTGCCCCCTTATCTACCTTAATTCCAGGATAAATTCCTTTTGATTCCAAAATTTTAGATAACTTAGTCCCATCGCGAGTTTCTTGGGTTAATGTTTCTTCAAATAAAATAACGCCAGAGATGAAGTCCTCAATTCCTTCAGTGTCAAAAAGCGCTTGACGGAAATCTCTTCTATTTTCTTCTGTGTTTTCTTGTTCAATTAATGCTAACCTTTTTCCCATGGTGGGTGTGCTCTCATCAGCTGCTAAAATTCCTCTCCCTGACGCAACTATATCGCTTGCGACTTTAGCTAAACTTTCTTGATTCATAGGCTCACAAAACGGCCTCAATAAAACAATTAGGGGTTACTCTTGGCCAATCTCTTTTAGCATATTAGAGAACCAAGACTGATGGGTGTCAAACTTCTTGCCTCCTTCTATTAATTGCAAATCAATCAAACTTAGTTCTCCATTATTATTTTCATCCAAGCCTACTAGGCCGCTTTGCCCTTCAAGAGCAAATTCTGCAGCCATAAATGCAGACTTTTTAATTAAATCTAAATCTCTTGAGCCTGGTTTTGCAGATCTTGCGAAATATCCACTTTTTTGTATCAATGTCTTGTCTGCTTCTAGGGCTTCTGAAAATTGATTTGCAAACCACTGCCCGGGATTAATATCATCTAAGCGAACATGACCAAAAGCATCTCTCGGTACTTCTTCTCCACTGCCTTCAATTTCACGAATTATAGTCTCCATTCCTGCACCTTCACTCAAAAATATGTTTACACAATCATGTTTATCCATAATCTTCCGAAGCCTAATCGATTCTTTTTGAAAATCAATATCTATTTCAGGAATATATATTGCATGAACATCCCATCTTTCTTTAGATACAAATAGTTCTGGAAGGTATTTGTTACCATCTAATAATTTTCTATATTCAAGAGCTGTGCCTGCCGTAAGCCATCCACAATGCCTTCCCATTACTTCGTGAATTATTAGCTGACGCCTGCTTGTTGTATTCTCATTTACTATATTTTGAAAAAATCTAGCTCCTTGTTCAGCCGCCGTCCATGCACCTAATGTTTGTTTCACCGGCATTACATCATTATCTACTGTTTTTGGAAGGCCCACTACTGTCAACGATTTTCCTGAACTATGTAAATACTTAGCTAAAGCTGCCGCCATTGTATTTGTATCGTCTCCCCCTATTGTATGCAATATATCTATTTTGTCTTTTTCTAATTGTTTTGCAGCTACTTCTAATGGATTTGACCCTTTAGCAACAAAACCTTTCTTTACACAATCATCAATATTCGTCAATTTTACTCTACTATTTCCAATTGGACTTCCTCCATAATTATACAAAACTTGATAATTTTCTTTTACTTCTTTTGAAAAAGTTGTTGATTTGCCCAATAATAACCCTCTATATCCGTGCATATATCCTATAATCTCAATATTTGAATCTAATTGATTATATTTTTCAATTAATCCTCCAATTGATGCTGAAAGGCACGGTGCAATCCCTCCGCTTGTCAAAATAGCTACTTTAGGCATGATTGGTCAAGAGGGGCAGACATAAGTATTATCGCACCTTTTTGAAGATATGTCTTTTATATACTCCTTGCTTAGATTTGGTAGCTGAATTGTAGTAAAAACCCCTTATAGCCTATTAATTTATGTTAAAATCGTGATTAAACTAGAAAAACAAGCCTTTTTGGAATAGATGTTATATAAACCACTCGACTGGCCAAAAGCTCCAATATCATCAGTCTAACGGTTAGCGAACAGTAGGGCCTGTAGCTCAGCTAGGTAGAGCGTCCGGCTTTTAACCGGACGGCCAAGGGTTCGAATCCCTTCAGGCCCGCCAGATGATTTGGAAAGGATGCCAAAATGAACGATAACATATTGTGGTTAAACAAGCTCGTACCGAAGCACGTTTTGCTTAAGGAGTCTGAAATTGAGGAAAAGTTAAGTCCTTTGAACATAACTAGAGATCAATTGCCTAAAATTCTTTTGAAAGATCCTGCTTTGAAAGCATTGGACGAGGAAGCAAAACCAAATGATGTTGTAGAAGTTCATCGTTTTAGTGAAAGTGCAGGTAGTAACCTCGCATACAGATTGGTGGTGGAAGAATGAATTCACGTACATTAATCAAAGGTTTCTTTGATAGCCGTAGTATTTCCGGGCCAAGTGCTGCACTAGTAAATCACCAATTGGGTTCTTTCAATGATTTCCTACCGCATGAAAAAAACCAAGCTCCATGGATGCAGAGAGTTGTAGACAATATTTCTGTAGGGGCTGATGAATCTTTAAGAGGAGCAATACGTCTAGAATTAGGTGACTTAGATGTAATCGTTAATCTCGGAAAAATTAGAATTGGAAGACCTATGGTCTATGAAGCAAATGGTTCTCAAACTGATTCTATTCCTATGATGGCGCGTCTAAGAAATATGACTTATGCAGCTCCAATTTACCTAAATTTTACAATTATTGAAGAAGGTATTGAAATTGAGGAAGTAGAAGAAGAAATTGGGAATATGCCGGTTATGGTAAAATCTATGCTTTGTAATCTTCACAGAAATTATTTGACTGGAGAAAACTCAAGCGATGCTGAATATCGTGAAGGGCTCAAAGCAAAATCTGAGGATCCAATGGACCCTGGTGGTTACTTCATTGTAAACGGTACCGAACGTGTTCTTGTCTGTCTTGAAGATTTAGCGCCAAACCGAGTTATGGTTGAACAAGAAGAAAGATACCAAAGACAGACTGAATTAGCAAAAGTTTTCTCACAAAGAGAAGGTTTCCGTGCACTAACAGTTGTTGAAAAGAAGAAAGATGGTATTCTTTCAGTTTCAATTCCTGTAGCCTCGGGTCAAGTTCCTTTGGCTATCTTACTAATGGCTCTTGGAATGGAATCTGCAGACGACATCATGGCTGCAATTACTGACAATAAAGACTTACAAAACTTAATTTTAGCAAACATTGAAGAAGTTCATAATGAGGAAGGAATCTATACTACTCAAGAAGCTTTAGAATACTTGGAAAGAAGGTTTGCTGCTGGACAATCAAAAGAATACCGAAAAAAGAGAATAAATTACATCCTTGATAATACCTTGTTACCACACTTGAGTACTACTGAAGATTCAAGAATGAAAAAGGCCGTTTTCTTAGGGCGTATGTCTAGAGAGGTTCTAGAATTACATGTTGGCGACCGAAAACCTGATGACAAAGATCATTATGCAAACAAAAGATTAAAATTGGCAGGAAACTTAATGGAAGAATTATTCCGTTCTGGACTTCAAGCTTTACTAAATGATATGAAATATCAAATGGAACGATCTTACTCTAAAAGAAAAGAAAATAGAGTTCACCATGCCGTAAGAAGAGATGTTTTGACGAACAAAATAATGCACGCCATGGCAACCGGCAATTGGACTGGAGGGCGAGCTGGTGTTTCACAATTATTAGATAGAACGTGTAATATGGCTACTCTTTCACATTTACGAAGAGTTATATCTCCATTAACACGATCTCAGCCTCACTTCGAAGCTCGTGATTTGCATCCTACACAATTTGGTAGATTGTGTCCAAATGAAACTCCTGAAGGGCAAAATTGTGGTTTGGTTAAAAATTTGGCTTTGATGGTTGATGTTTCTGAGAATGTGCCAAACCATGTTATTATGGACTCTATTTCTAATTTGGATATTCAAGATATTGAAACTGCAAAACCTGAATGGGGTAATGTATATTTCAATGGAGATTTAATTGGCGCTCATAAAGCCCCTAAAGATCTTGTAAAAGAAATGATACAAAGAAGAAGACAAGGTCTGATTAGTAATGTTGTAAATGTAAGGTATGACCAGTCCTTAAATGATGTGATTATTAACAGCGATCCTGGAAGAATAAGAAGACCATTAATGGTTATAAAGAGAGGAAATAAATTAAGTATTAAGGATAGTGACATTGAAGCATTAAAGAATGAGAAGTTAGAATGGGGAGATTTAATTGACAAAGGCGTAATTGAATATATTGATGCTGAAGAAGAAGAAAACTGCCTTATTGCATTAAATCCTGATTATTTAATTGATAAAAAGAAAACGCATAGCTACACACATATGGAAGTTGATCCATTGACTATCTTGGGAGTTGCTACATCCAATGTTCCGTTCCCTGAACACAATTCCGCCCCACGATGTACAATGGGGGCTGGTATGTCTAAACAGTCATTAGGAATGGGGCAAGCAAATTACAGAATAAGGCCAGATACCAGAGGGCACTTGTTACATTATGCACAAAGACCTATGCTTCAAACTGAAGCTATGAAATATAACACTTTGAGGGCTAGACCTGCTGGACAAAACCTAGTTGTTGCAGTTATGTCTTATCATGGATATAATATGGAAGATGCTTTAATTTTCAACCGAGGTTCTATAGATAGAGGAACTGGAAGATCTACTTTTGTTAGAACATACATGTCTGAGGAAAGGAGATATCCTGGCGGACAAGAAGATCGATTCGTAATTCCAGGTCCTGAAGTTCGTGGTGCACGTTCAGAAGAAGCTTATTTTTACCTTGAAGAAGATGGATTAATTTATCCTGAAATTGATTTAAAAGGTAAAGAAGTTCTAATTGGAAAAACTAGCCCTCCAAGGTTCTTAGCTGAACCTACTGATTTCCTAAGTCCTCAAAAAGTTAGAGAATCCTCTTTAACTGTAAGGCATGGAGAAAAAGGAACTGTAGATTCCGTTATGCTTTCTGAAACTGAAAATGGTTCTAGAATTGCTAGAATCAGAGTCCGGGATCAACGTGTTCCAGAAATGGGAGATAAATTTGCAAGTAGGCACGGTCAAAAAGGAGTCATTGGACACATGGTCCCTCCTGAGGGTATGCCTTTCACTGAGGACGGTATAACTCCTGATTTGATTATTAATCCTCACGCAATTCCTTCCCGAATGACTGTTGCACATGTTCTTGAAATGATAGGTGGAAAAGTAGGCAGTATGGAAGGTCGTGCTGTAGATGGTAGTGCATTCTCTGGTGAAAAAGAAAATGATCTAAGAGGCGCATTGGCTGAATACGGATTAAAACACAGTGGAAGAGAAGTTCTATATGATGGGCAAACTGGGCGCCGTATAGATGCTGAGATCTTTGTTGGAGTTATTTATTATCAAAAATTGCATCACATGGTGTCTGGAAAATTGCATGCCCGATCGAGAGGGCCTGTACAACTTCTAACAAGACAACCTACTGAAGGTCGTGCTAGAATGGGAGGATTAAGATTTGGAGAAATGGAACGTGATTGTTTAATTGCTCACGGAGCTTCGATGGTTATCAAAGATCGTTTACTTGATGAAAGTGATAAAACTGTACAGTATGTTGATAGTCAATCGGGACATATTGGTTACTTGGATAGAAGAGGTGTTCTAACTTCTCCAATGGGCGATAATACTTCTATTTATCCTGTGTCTATGTCTTATGCATTTAAATTACTACTAGAGGAACTTAAATCCCTTGGAATTGTTGCTAGATTAAGATTGGAGGATTTGTCATGAGGGAAATGATTCCAAAGAAAATCAGTAAAATCGATTTTGCTTTAATGGGTCCAAAAGAAGTTCGCAAATTATCTGCAACTAAGGTAATTACTGCAGATACTTATGACGATGATGGATTTCCTATTCCAATGGGATTGATGGATTTGCATATGGGCGTAATTGAGCCGGGATTAAGATGTAAAACAAGTGGAAGAAAAATGGATGAAGATCCAGGCCACTTTGGTCATATTGATTTGGCTATGCCTGTTATCCATTCCGGATATTCTAAAACCATCAAAGACATAATGAATGCAACTCACCCAAGTTCTGGAAGAATAATGCTGACCCAGGATAGAATTGACCATTATACTAAACAAATCAGAGCTCTTATGGATTCTGATGCTGGAACTACTGTTGCTATTGGAGGAATTTCAAAAAGAGCAATCAGGGAAGCTACAAAATCAAAAAGTTGTCCTCATTGTGGTGAACCGAAAGTTAAAGTTACTTTAGACAAACCAACAACATTTAGGGAAGAAGGGCGAAAACTCACGCCTAAGGAAGTTAGATCTAGGCTTGAAAAAGTACCTAATTCTGATTTATTATGTTTAGGTTTCAATCCTGAAATAACAAGGCCTGAATATATGGTTCTAACTGTGCTTTCTGTTCCTCCGGTTCCAATGAGGCCTTCGATTACTCTAGAATCTGGTGAACGTTCTGAAGATGACTTGACACATAAATTAGTAGATGTTTTAAGAATTAATCAACGTTTAAGAGAAAACCGTGATGCTGGAGCGCCTCAGTTAATTGTTGAAGATTTATGGGAATTATTACAATACCATATTACAACTTATTTTGACAATCAGACTGCAGGAATCCCTACTGCAAGACATCGTTCAGGAAGGCCGCTTAAGACAATTGTTCAAAGATTAAAAGGTAAAGAAGGACGTTTCCGTTCAAACCTTTCTGGAAAACGTGTTAACTTCTCAGCCCGTACTGTGATAACTCCTGATCCTTACTTGAGTATTAACCAAGTCGGTGTTCCGGAACTTGCAGCTAGAGAGTTGACTGTTCCAGTAAGAATTAATATTCATAATCTTTCTTTTATGAGAGATTTAATTAAAGAAAATTTTGTTCCTACGGATCCTGAAAAATATATCCCAGGTATCAATTACATGATTAGGCCTGATGGTAGAAGAGTTAAGTTAACTGATGAAAATTGGGAATTTAATCACGACCGTTTAGAGCCTGGATTCATTGTAGAAAGACACCTAATGGATGGAGATATTGTGTTATTCAACAGACAGCCAAGTTTACATCGTATGTCAATGATGGCTCATGAAGTACGAATTATGAAAGGTAAGACTTTCAGAATAAACTTGTGTGTATGTCCTCCTTACAATGCAGATTTCGATGGAGATGAAATGAATTTACACGTTGTTCAGTCTGAAGAAGCAAGAGCTGAAGCAAGAATATTAATGAGAGTTCAAGAACATATTAGATCTCCAAGATTTGGCGGAGCTGTTATTGGGGCCATTCATGATCATATCACTGGAATGTTCCTTTTAACCCATGGAACTGCAAGTTATGATATTGATCAAACTGTAAGAGTTCTCTCTCGTGTTGATTATAAAGGAGATTTACCTAAACCGGATTATCCTAAGGCTGAAGGCGGCCCAAGGTGGTCTGGAAGACAAATCTTCTCTGTACTTCTACCAGATGATATGAATCTAAAATACAATGCTTCTGTTTATTTTGCAGATAGAACTCCTGAAGAAAATGCAGAACTAGACATGATTGTAGAAATCGTGAATGGAAATATGATTAGAGGACCTGTAGATGGTAATTCTATTTCTGCTTTCAAAGGCCGAATTCTAGAAGAAATATCGAGATTGCAAGGATCAGATGCAGCTAGAGACTTTATTGACAAAGTAACTCGATTGGCAGTTGGAGCTTTGATGGAAACCGGATGTACTACTGGAATAGATGATGCTGATGTGCCTCAAGATGCTTTAAATCAAATTACTGAAGCTCAAATTGCAGCCGTTAAAGAAGTTGATAAACTTGTAAATGCTTACAATAAAGGAAAATTCAAACCAAGACCTGGCCGAAGTGTTGAAGAAACATTAGAAGTGGAAATTATGGGTGTTTTGGGTAGAGTTAGAGATAAATCTGGTGAAATTGCGGGATGGCATTTAGGTATGGATAATTTTGCAGTTATTATGGCCCGTTCTGGGGCTCGTGGAAGTATGTTGAACTTATCTCAGATGGCTGGATCTATTGGACAACAAGCTGTAAGAGGTGAAAGAATTTCACGAGGGTATGAAAGAAGAACCTTGTCTCACTTCAATAAAGGGGACTTGGGGGCTGATGCAAAAGGGTTCGTTAGATCCTCATACAAAAGTGGATTATCGCCAACTGAATATTTCTTCCACTCCATGGGAGGAAGAGAAGGTCTTGTAGATACTGCTGTTAGAACCTCGCGTTCAGGATACATGCAAAGACGTTTAGTTAATGCTCTTGAAGATTTACGAGTTAAATATGATTACACTGTAAGAAATACAGCCAACACAGTTATACAATTCCAATACGGTGAAGATTCTGTTGATCCTACTAAGAGTAAATTTGGTAGTGCTATTGACGTTGATAGTTTAATTGATGACGTTACCGGAGGTAAATAATGGCAAGATTAGATACAATTAGAGCTCTTGAAAAACGGGGGCTTTCTACACAATTAGCTGAAAAAACAGTAGAATTAGGATACCAATTAGGAACTTTGAAAAAATGTCCTTTGAAAAAACTTGAGAAAGATTTTTATTACAAAGAAATTTTGCAATTAATAGATGTCTCAAAAAACAATTCGATTGATAGAGATGACATCGTTGACAAAGCGCTAAAAGAAGGTGATATTTCTGATGGACCTATTTCTGCAGATCAAGCTCTTAGAAGAGTTGAAAAGAAATTAGGAGTTATTTGGTCATTACCTGAGGGATACACTATTGATGGCGTTCTAAAGCAAATCTCTAAAAAAGGACAAGTCCTTTTAGGTGTTGCATTCCCTATTAATTCCAAACAATTCAGATATCCTTTCCACGGTTATGTCTATCTTAAAACAAGAGGCATTTGCTATCAATCGGTTATAACTGAAGTTGTTTCCTTCGATAGGCCAAATATTCCTGAAGAAAAAGAATTATTATTATCTGCTCACACGAGTGAACCGTATGTTACATTCTTAAGAATTGAAAGACTCATTGAGATGCCAAGGACTATTCGTCTTGAAGAATTCCGTAAAATGGATGGGACTCAAGTTAAGTCTGCTAGAAACTATACTCAAGTGGAAGATAGTTTGGATTTAGATAGAGAAAGATTAAGATTTGAAGAAGAACGAATTACAGCTTTAAAACTATTTACTGAGATGGGGTTGAGTCAAAAAGTTTCACTCAGTTTATTTAGTCATGGTATTTTCTTAGCTTCTCAAGTAGTTATTGCTACTGATAATGAATTAAGAAATGCAGGCGTTCCTGCTGCCAAACTTGCTAAATTTAGAGATGCTGCTGCAGAGGCTGCAGCCGTAGAACTTCAAGAACCTGTGACTTCTAAAGCAACTGTAAAAAAGAAGAAAAAAGCTGACAAAGAAGATAAACCTGTCAAAAAAATTAATAAGTTCCGCAAACAGGCTAACAGTTTAACTTCTGAACTTCCTGGAATTTACAGTGAAGAAATTGCTATAGAAGCTGAAACAAGTAAATTGGCTAAAAATGATATTGAAAGTTTAGTTAAAACGTATACTAAACTAAATGAGGTAGAAAACGATATTGAACAAATGTTATCTAAGAAGGATAGCACATTACCTCAAGGTGTCGTTAGAGAAATTGCAGAAAAGAGTATCAAGCACAAATTAAAACCTAAGCAAATAGAAACTGTGATTGATGGTGGTATTGAACAATATATTCGAAATAAAGTAGATGCAACTGAAGCTGTTGGTGTAATAGCTGCTCAGTCTATTGGAGAACCTGGAACTCAGATGACTATGCGTACTTTCCACTACGCTGGTGTTGCAGAAATGAATGTTACTTTAGGACTTCCAAGATTAATTGAGATTGTTGATGCAAGACGAATTCCTAAAACGCCAATTATGGAAGTTTTCTTAGAACCTAATGTTTCTGCATCTCAAAAGAAAGCACTTGAAATTGCAAACCTAATTGAAGCTCAATCTGTTTCTCAATTAGCAACGATAAGTACTGATATTACAAATCTTAGAGTTTTGATTGAACCTGATATGAAGATATTGAAAACTCGTGGATTGCCTATTGAAGAATTGGCAGCTAGAATCAAGAAAAAGGGCCGTTTGAAGTCTAAAATGACTATTGAAAAAGGAACCATTATTCTAGAAGAAGATGCCGTTTCTTTCAAAAAATTATACCTCTTAGAAGATAAAGTTAGCCATTTGATGGTTGATGGAATTGGAAATATTCAACGTGCAATTGTTAGAAAAGAAGGTGATGAATTTGTAATATTTACTGAAGGTTCAGATTTGCAAGCTATTCTTGAAGTGGCTGGAGTTGATCCTACAAGAACTAATACCAATTCAATACACGAAGTAGCTGAAGTTCTTGGAATTGAAGCTGCAAGAATTGCAATCACTAATGAATTACATAAAACATTATCTGAGCAAGGTTTGGCAGTAGATGCAAGACACAATATGCTTGTTTCTGATGTTATGACAAATACTGGAGCTATTCAAGCTATTGGTAGGCATGGTATATCTGGTGCTAAAGTTTCGGTATTGGCTCGTGCAGCTTTCGAGATTACATCTACGCATCTTTTACAAGCTGGTTTGAGTGGAGAATCTGATGTTCTTACTGGTGTTGCTGAAAATATCATTGTAGGACAGCCAGTTCACCTAGGTACTGGTGCCGTAAGTGCAATTTACAAACCTAAATCTAAAAAAGGAAAAAAAGGAAAGAAATAGATGGATCTAAACAAATCTCTTAGACTTGCAATTGATACTGGAAAAGTATCAGTTGGAGCAAAACAATCAAATAAAGCAATAAACTCAGGATCTGCAAAGCTGGTAATTTTATCATCTAATTGTCCTGAAGAAACTGTAACTATCGCTAATGACGGGGGGACTCCGGTTTACTCTTTCAACGGAAATAATGCAGTTTTAGGTGCTGCTTGTGGAAAACCATTTCCTGTTTCTATAATTGCTATTTTAGATGGCGGAAAATCTGATATTTTAAAACTTAAAGCAAATTAATACGGGGAACATTTAAGGGCTCTTTCTAAATGAGGCCTCATGGTTTTTCCAGTAAGCTTCGATAGTTTCGTAAATTTAGAATTAAATGTCAATAATGAATTAACAAATTCTGAATTAAAAAATCTAACTGACAACATTGAATTGGTACGTGACGCAGTTATAGCAACAACAGCTTTCGCTAGAGCTAAAGGCATTGGAGGCCATACTGGCGGGCCATACGATATTGTTCCTGAAGTGCTCATTGTTGATGCGCTTAGAGATGGTGGAGAAGACATACATGATGAATTTTTTGATGAAGCTGGGCATCGCTCTGCTGTACAATATGTTAGGGGAGCAATTAGAGGCAAAATGCCTACTAAAAAATTAATGCATTATAGAGAATATGGATCTGGTCTTGCAGGGCATCCTGAACCTGAATTGTTAGACTGTATTGATTTTTCTACTGGAAGATTAGGGCACGCTGCAGGCCATGTTAATGGAGTTGCTATTGCAAACCCTGATTCTTGCATTGTTATGTATGGTTCAGATGGCGCACAAATGGAAGGCAATAATGCTGAAGCTGCAAGATTAGCTGTAGCAAATAATTTGAATGTTAAGTGGATTATTGATGATAATAATGTGACTATTGCAGGAAATCCTGAAACTTACATGAGTGGATATAGTGTATCTAAAACATTAGAAGGTCAAGGTTTTGAAGTTATAATTTGTGACGGTGAAAATTATTCTGACTTATTTGATGCTATCGTAGGTAGTATCAAAAAAAATGGACCTGTCGCAGTCGTTTGCAAACGAAAAATGGGGCCGGGAATCCCTGAAATGGAAGGTGAATGTAATTTACATGATGTGATTCCTCTAGATATAGGGATAAAATATTTAGAAAATAAGGGACACGCTGAAGCTGTTAAGCAATTAAAGGAAACTGCTGAAGAATATAACTCAAGTGCTAACCAAACTTTCAAAGGTTCTGGTGAAAAAGGAGCTTGTAGGAAACAATTTGGAACTTCTGTTGTCAATATGTTAAATGGAATGAACGACTCTGAAAGGAAAAAAGTACATGCTTTTGATTCTGATTTAGAAGGTTCTGTAGGCTTAACTGCTGTTCGAGAAAATTATCCTGAATGTTTTACAAGAGCTGGAATACATGAAAGAGGAAATTATCTTGCTGCAGCAGGTTTTGGATCGCAAAAAGGTCATCAAGGAATATTTGCTACATTTTCAGCATTTATGGAAATGGTAATTTCAGAAATAACAATGTCTAGACTAAACGAAGCCAATGTTTTAGCTCATTTTTCCCATGCCGGTGTTGACAATATGTCTGATAATACTTGCCATTTTGGTCTAAACAATTTCTTTGCTGATAATTATGTAGAAGAAGGAAGTTCTACTGGATTGTACTTTCCTGCTGACATTAACCAAATGGATGCCATAATTAAGCGAATATTCAACGATCATGGATTGCGGTTTGTATTTTCAAATAGATCCAAAACTCCCCTAATTTTGAATTCCGATGGCGATTCTTTCTATGGTGAAGGATATGAATTTACTCCTGGAGTCGACGAAATAATTAGAGATGGCGATGCTGGGTGGATTGTGTCGTATGGTGATATGCTTCATAGGTGCTTACACGTAGTCGAAGAATATCGTGAAAAAGGAATAAATATTGGATTGGTAAACAAACCAAGTTTAAGTTCTGTAGATGAAGATACTATGGAAAAAATTGGAAAATCTCCATTTGTATTAGTTGTTGAAAGTTTGAATTCAAGAACTGGGTTGGGAATTCGATTTGGAACGTGGTTACTGGAACGTGGATTGGTTCCAAATTATGATTACATGGGAACTACTAGACCTGGCAATTGTGGGCAAGAAGAGCAAATCCTACACCAAGGCCTTGGAATAGATGGGCTAAGAGAAAAATTGTCCAGTTTCTTATAGATGGCAATGGGAATACCTGCCCGCATTTTTGCAACTTTATTGCGTATTTCTCCTGGTCGTATGCGTAATTGGATGTGGAAATGGTGGTATCAACGATTGGCTAAAGCGCACAAAAAAGGTGATTTTCGCTTTATGAATTATGGTTACAAAGACAATAAGGAATTGTCATTGTTAAAAGAAGACGAACCAAATAGACTTTTCATTCAATTATACAATATGAATATCCGAGACGTAGATCTAAAGGGAAAAGAAGTTGTTGAAGTTGGATGTGGTCGAGGTGGCGGAGCTTCTTGGATTGCTAAAACATATAATCCAAAAAGGTTGATTGCATTTGATTTCTCCAAAGATGCAGTTGGATTGGCGAGTAATTGGTATTCATCACAAGAAAACCTTTCTTTCAAAGTTGGCAATGCAGAATATCTTCCACTAAAAGACAATTCTAAAGATATAATTTACAATGTAGAATCATCACATTGTTATGGAAATGTGAAAGCGTTTGTGAAAGAGGTTTACCGTTCACTTAAAACTGGAGGTAATTTTTGTTGGACTGATTTTAGAGATAAAGAGACTATGGAAAAATTACATGAAATTTTTGTGGATGTGGGATTTGAGATTGTATCGAAAAAGGATGTTACCAAAGAAGTTTTAGATGCTTTAGATGATGTTAATGACAGTAAAGTTAAAGGAATTAGTGAAAGTGTACCCATGGGAATGAAAAAAAGTTTCGAGACTTTTGCCGGAGTCCAAGGAACTCCTGTTTATGAGGCATTTAAGGCTGGAAATTTACATTATCACAGATATTTGATGGTGAAATCATGAAAGGGCGCATTTGCCTAATTACAGGAGCTACTGATGGAATCGGCAAGGAAGCTGCTATCGAACTGGCAAAGAAAGGATGTAATCTGATTCTTATTGGAAGAAACAAAGAGAAAGGGGAAAAAGTTGTAGAGCAGATAAGAAAAGTTGCTGATAACTATGTTGATATTGGCTATTTTACGGCAAATCTTATGCTGATGAAAGAAGTCTCTAGAGTTGCTGATGAAGTATCCAAAAAATATCCTAAAATTGATGTTTTGTTAAACAATGTTGGAGCTTATTTTACTTCTAGAGGAGTTACAGAAGAAGGGTTTGAACGAACTTTTGCTTTGAATCATTTAGGATATTTCTTGATGACAAAGAAATTACTACCTCTCGTCGAAAAAAGCGATTACAAAAGAATCGTCAATGTTTCATCAAGCGCCCATTATGGTATTGATTTTGAATTTGATAACATGAATGGTGAAAAAAGTTATAGTGGATTTGATACTTACAAAAAATCTAAACTCGCTAACGTCATGTTTACTTATGAATTAGCAAAAAGGATTGAAGGAACTGGAATTACTACAAATTGTTTACATCCTGGTTTTGTGTCTACAAACTTTGGAAAGAATAATAATATCATATGGAGAAATGCAATTCGATTAGCGATGATGTTAACTGCAATAAGTGTAAAAGATGGGGCAAAGACTAGTATTCATTTAGCATGTTCAGACGAAGTAAAGAACGTTACTGGGAAATTCTTTGCTAATACGCAAGTTAAGAAAGGATCAAGTAAAGCTAAAAATGAAGAACATAATCTCAAATTGTGGGAACTTTCTGAAGAATTTGTAAAACCTTTCTTGTAAATTTATCGAATAACTTTTAAATCAATGCTCTAGATTTTAAAATATGGATACAAAGACTTTGTTTGGTGTTCTTTTAGTCGCTGGAATTGTTGGAGGGTTTTCAATTAATATTTATTTTATGAATAATGAAACAATTGAAGATAATATTATTGATGTCGAAGTTGGTAACGAAGCTCCAAATTTTACTATAACTGATACTGAGGGAAATTCCTTTAATTTATCTGATTTTGAAAATGAAAAAGTTGTTGTACTTGAATTTATGAATATGGGGTGTGGCTCTTGTCATAATTTTGAAAAGAATGTTCTCAAAAGCTATTGTAATAATACTACTATGCCAGAAGATGTTAAAGTTATTTCAATAACTCAAACAGAGAATGAAGATAAGGATAAACTAGAGGAAAGGGCCGAAGACAAAAACTGGGCTTACGCTCTAGGAAGTGAGGAAATGACTGATGCATTTGGTGCAGATCGTAGTCCAAGTATTGTGATTATAGATAAAGACGGAATGATTACTTTTTCTGAAAGTGGATCAATGTCTAAATCTGAATTGGAAGACCAAATTAATCTAGCACTAGCATAAGTCTTTAGTAAAAAAAATAAACATTAAATCTGCATTATTAGCATTAATGAAACGTAGCCTGTAAACATCAAGAAAGGCGTATCCCAAGTATGTGGTGAATAAGCTTCAGTTAATGTCATAATAATAGGAACTAATAACATTGAAAGGATAAATTGTGTCGTCGTAAAATAATCAACATGCATTGCAATTACAATAAAACCTGTAATCAGCACACAAGCACTTCCTTCTAAAGTCCTAAAATATTCTTTATTGGTAAACAAAGCTTTAGTTTTGTATTGGTATTTTCCAAATCTTACACCAACGGGCTCTGCTAACCCATCCCCAATCACGTTTATCAAAATAGGAATTACTACTAGCGATTCTAATCCCCATTGTCCAAATAACCAAATCATTGGTAGCATTACTGCAAAACCTGCTGCAAATTGCGTCCAAAGCCATGATAACGTATGTGGTCTATCTTCTGGCCTATCAAACCCTTCAAACATCAATTGAAAGGGAGGTATCAGTTGTCTAATAGGCTCATAAAAGGCCAGTAAAGACAATGTGGTTATCAAAGCACTTATTGCTAAATAAATAAAATCTGTAAATGTTTCAGCATTAAATTGTTGGTCAATAAAAACAGGTAAGAAAAATATAGCAAAATGATTTATTTTTCTAGTATAATTAATTTTGACATTACAATAACGTGCTAATGCACCTGTTGAAAGCATCACTGCAGTAAGTGCAAAGCCCTTCGCTAAAGTGGATTGAATTTCTGGAGTTATTTCCATATGGCATCTAATGGTGGACCGGGCGAGATTTGAACTCGCGCCCTCCTCCATGCCAAGGAGGCGATCTTCCAGACTGATCTACCGGCCCGCTAAGATGTCATTTTGATGGGGCTTTAATAGAATTATAGTTTATTCTTAGATAGTTCCCTTAAGATATCTTTGTCTTTTTGCTTCAGGAAATCTTTCTATTGCATATCTTAGCATTGTTCGGGGCATTGTGTTGTAATGCTTTTTCAAGAATATTTCTTCTTTTTCTAAGTCTCTTTTGCCTGCTTCTCTAAGCATCCATCCTACTGCCTTGTGAATAAGATCGTGATTATCATTGAGCAAAAGCTCTGCTATTTTGAAAGTATCTTGTAAATCATTTTTTCTTATGAAACAATGGGTTGAAACCATGGCTATTCTTTTTGTCCAAATATCGTTTGACTTTGCCCAAGTATAGAGAATTGAACGATCTTTATTCATCAGATGTTTGCCTATTACATGTGAACAAGTTACATCTACTAAGTCCCAACTATTGATATGTTTGAAGCTAGAAACATAGATTTTGTAAAGTTGATTTCTAATTTCGTTGTTACTTTTAGAGTACTTATTCACGAGAATTATTAATCCCAGAAATCTTTCTTCGTGGTACTTTGATTTTATGAGATTTTTCATATCGTCAATAGAAATATCAATATGTTTTTTGGCTATTGATCTGATTTCAGGGGCTCTGACGCCAAGGAAAATATCACCATAACCATATTCTCCTTTGCCTGTTTTGAAGAATCTGAGACTATGTTTAGCTATTTTTTTACTTGCTAATTCGCGTATTTCTTCACTTGCTTTCATTTCTTTTCCCAATTACTGGTTATGCCTAAAAACATCGAGATTGCTGGGCCTATGCCTATGGCAAACATTATTGTGCCTAATCCAAAAGTTCCGCCTAATGCTATTCCTATACTCAAAACTATAATTTCTATTCCTACTCTTATTCTACCAATTGGCCAATTTGTCTTCTTTTGAACTCCAGTCATCCAACCATCGCGAGGGCCGGGGCCTAAATTTGCCGTAAGATATAATGCACTACCTATTCCAACCAAAATAATGCCAATTAATGCTTGAATTACTTGTGGAATAGTATCTGTTTGATCAGGAATAAATGGCCTCATTACATCTATTGACAATGCAATCAGTATTGCATTCAATATTGTGCCGATACCTGGGGTTTCTCGTAGAGGCACCCAAAGAAAAAGAACCAAGATACTCACGATAAATGTTGATTCGCCAACTGTAGAACCTGTCTGTTCAGTTATACCTTGTGCAAGAACAGTCCATGGACTAACTCCAATTCCTGCGTCAATTAATATCGCTTCACCAGTTCCAAATATCCATAAACCTGAAACTAAAAAAAGCAAAGTAATGAAACTAGGTTTCAGAGTAAGTGGTGTATCTGAACTCCATATAGTGTGGGGGACTTTATGTGCAGGCCTAATAAATTCTAGAATAGATTTTAGTGACACGCTTGTCCATACTTCTTAAGTCGCCAATAATTGTAAGGCCAAGGAGTCAAGAAACCTACAATTAACATAAATGGAATGGCTAACGGCATTAATCCTAAGTCTCCTTGCGTGAATAGTAAATCTGTAATTTCCATTGCAATTTCCATCATTAACATTGATATGAATGACATTCCAAGAGCTGTTGATAATGCATTATTGAAATCCATTTGACCTCTCATTAAGATGGCTGTTTCTAACATAACGCTAGTTGCTAAACCATTAATTAATGGTAAAATTGCATAAAAGTACCATATATTAGAATACATTTCAAGGCCTGAAGTTAGCTCTGAATATGAATAGTAAGCTAAGGTTCCAAATTCTCCTATTGAGCATCCAATCAAGCACCATTTTGTGTTATGTGCGCTTTGTTTCCAAACTGAACTATCGCTCCAATTAAACTCTACTTCCTTTGGTGAAGCTAAATTTTGAAGTAAGTCTAAGCCAGTGCCTGGTTCGTGTACAGAATAACCGGCCTCTTCAACTGCATTTTCTAATATTTTTTTATCAATATTTGATTCTGTATTAACTATAGCTTTAGCTTCTGCCAAAATTACTTCTACATTAGATACGCCGTGAATATTACTTAATGCAGTTTGAACATGATTGACGCAATTATTACACGTCATTCCTCCGACACCTAAGATGTGCTCTTTGGGAGATGTCTCTGACATATTAATCAGCGAACATGGATTCAAATAAAGGTTTGTTCGTGAACATATATTGTTTGAAATCAATAAACGAGATGGACTAGCAAGACTTGGTAAAATTAAAACCAAACATGGCGTATTGAATACTCCTACTTTATTGCCTGTTGTTAATCCTAAGATCCTAACGCTCTCTATGGATGAATTAAAAGAATGTGGTGCTCAAGGAATTATTACTAACAGTTATATTATTTATAAAAACCCTAAATTAAAAGAAACTGCAGAAAAAGAAGGAGTTCATGGATTGGTTAACTGGTCTGGACCTATTATGACTGATAGTGGTACCTTCCAATCTCATGTTTATGGGGAAATAGACATGCAACCTGACGAAATCCTTAATTTTCAAAAGAAAATTGGAGTTGATATTGGAACTGTATTAGATGTTTTTTGTGAACCGGAAACTAGGTTTGAAGAAGCTAAAAAAGAATTGGAAGAAACCCAAAAAAGAATTGAAGAATCTGACAAAAACAAAGAATCTATGTTTCTCGCAGCTCCCATACAGGGTGGTAGACATCTAGACCTAAGATTGAAGGCTGCCCAAATGGCATCTCAAACTAAAGCTGAATTGTTTCCTATTGGAGGTGTTGTTCCTTTGATGGAAAGAAATAATTTTGAAAAATTAAGTGAAGTAATTATTGCTGCAAAAAAAGGACTTGATATGTCAAGACCGGTTCATCTTTTTGGTTGTGGACACCCTATGCTTTTTGCTTTAGCTTCATTCCTAGGATGTGATGTTTTTGATAGTGCAAGTTATGCAAAATTTGCTTCCCGAGATAGTTTAATGTTTACATGGGGAACTAGAAATTTAGAAGAATTAGAAGAGTTCCCAAGTGAATTCTCTGCAGCACCTGGTCTTTCTATTAATGAACTAAAAGGAATGGAAAAAAAGAAACGACAAAAAATTATAGCTAAACATAATCTAATTGTATCTTTTACTGAAATCAGAAGAGTTAAACAAGCCATTCATGATGGTTTATTATGGGAATTAGTTGAAAATAGACTAAGAACTTCTCCTGCTTTAATGAAAGTCTTTCCTATTTTAAAAAGAGAAATTGGTTGGATTGAAAAGTTTGAACCTTCATACAGATATAAGACTCCAATAAAAACTGGTCAAGAATCTGATATTAGGCCTATTTTTTCTAAACTTGCAAATTCCTTCAAGACTGGAGATATAAATCACCCCTATTTTGGAAAAATGCCTAACCATCTCTCTGAAACATATCCATTTCATCCAGGATTATTGCAAGATGATATCGTCGGGTTAAAAATGCAAAATTGGGATATTAAACGTGTCAAAACTATTTTAGATTACCAATTTGGTGAAGGAAATGGGGAAAAATTTACAGATGGAGAAACCGAATTAGTAATAAGTAGAAAAACTAAAAGACTTCGAAACTTACTTTTGAATGGTGAGCATGTAGCGTCATTATCACATAGAAGAGGAATGTTTATATTACAAAAAAAAGGAGCTGAATTATTACATGGTTTTTCAGAATCTCCGAAATTCCGCGTTATTGTAGATTCAGAAACTGCTGAATTTAATAGAAAAGGAAAAAGTGTTTTTTGTAAATTTATTGAGAATATTGATTCTAATCTAAAATGTATGGATGAATGTATTGTGGTAACTCCAAATGACGATTTAGTTGCTTTTGGAAAATTGATTGTTGCCCCAAAAGAAATAGAATTGGGTCAGCAAGGAATGGCTGTACGGGTACGAAGTGGAATTGAAAATTCCATGAAATCGTAAGTTCTTTAATCAAAGTCCTATCTCTAATTATATGCAGCACAAAGCTATAGCTTTAGGAATCGTGATATTTTTACTTCTGAGCAACGGCTTTGTTAGTCTATCTGCTGAAGAAAAATCACCTAGTTATGAATCTAATTGGTGGGACGTTTATTCTAGAGATAAAAATCACGACGGTATCTCGGATTTATTGATTTGGAAGCTTGCTCAAGGTGAACAATTCTTCAACGCTGGAGAGGCTCGTGTATTCGTAAGATATAATCATCACCCAACTGATTATGACGTTCAAAGACTAGAAAATGCTGGAATTGAAGTAACATTTCGTGCTCAATTTATCGACTTAATTGGAACTACAATGTCTAGAGAGAGGGTCTCTGAAGTTGCAAATTGGGACGGGGTTGTTATGCTAGATGATATTGGAAAAGCGGAACCTGATATGGCTGATGCAGTGCCTGCAATGGGTGTTGATGATGTTTGGTTGAATCATGGCATATATGGTGAAGGGATTTCCATTGCTATTGTAGATACTGGTGTCGATAATGCTCACGTTGGCTTAGATGATATGGATGATAATCAATTCACATTTGATGATATGAAAGTCGTTGCCTACTATGACGCCGCTCAAGATACTTTAGTTTGTTCACCTTGTTTACCTGGTGAATCTCTAGACAGTGGAACTCATGGTACTCATGTAGCTGGCATTGCTGCTGGAACTGGTGCTGGTGAAACAGCTCCAGACGGTACGCCCCATATTGGAGTTGCTCCAAAAGCAAACTTAGTAAATGTATTATCTTGTTGTGATGGCGATATTGAAGATATCATAAGAGGTATAGAATGGACTATTGCAAATCAAAAACAAGTCACACCCCATATTAGAGTAATGACTTCTAGTTTAGGTGAGCAACAAGTTGAATTCCATATCGATAATGATGGAAGTTCAGCATGGAGCCAAGCTGTAGATGCTGCTGTTGAATCTGGTCTTGTTGTAACTTTAAGTGCTGGAAATGAATTTGGATCTGCTACTGGTGCTGGTTGTAACACTATTGATTCACCTGGCGATTCAAGGCTGCCAATAACTGTAGGTTCTCTTGATAAGGATTTAAGTTTAGCAATTTACAGTTCTAGAGGATACACTTCAGACGGAAGAGTCAAACCAGATGTTGCCACTATAGGCAGCAACATTATGGCTCCTAATCAAGGAACTGGAACTGGCTATACGAGTAAGAGCGGAACTAGTATGGCTACTCCACTAATGGCTGGAATAGTTGCTCTGACTTTAGAAGCAAATCCAGACTTAACTCCTGCTGAAGTAAAAGATACCTTAATTGCAGGATATGCTATTGAAAGGGAAATCCTTGATGACGATCCTGATGCAGCTTCTAACAATTGTTCTTTGCTTGAAACTAGACCTGACAATGAATATGGATATGGTCAAGCAGATCCCTTAGTATTCGTTGAAATTGCTGGAAAAATAGATCCTGAAGTTTCAGTAAATTGGAGCTTAGAATATGACATGGAAGAAATTAATGGAACTATGGTTCCAGTTAAACCTAAGATATACAAAAATGATGTGCTGAAAGGGACTGCCGTTACTGCAAACAAACCAACAAACGGCGGAGGAATTCAAATTAAATTTGGTGCAAGTGAATGGTATTCTGCCACTGATACTTCAACACAAGGAAATTGGGCCACATGGGAGCTACCAATTCCTTCTGACTTAATTGTTGAAAATAACCAAACTATTACTTTGTCTGCAAGACTAGTTCTAGAAAATGGAGAATCTATGTCTGCTGTAAGTAGTTTTTCGGTTGTTTATTTAGATGAAAATAGACCAGCTAGTCTCTTACTTGAAGGTTTAACTGACCTTGCAGGAATGTTATTCTTACCTATAATTCTTCTTTCGATGGCTGCAACAGGATATATTTTTACGCAAAAAAGAAGATCTGAAAGTAATGTAGAAGTTGAAGAAGCTGGTGATGATGAATTTATCTGGGAAGATGAAGGCGATGCTGCAGGTCAACCTAACTTAATGACCACTATGTTTGCTGGCATGAGTGCTAAAGCCCTTACTCTCTGCTCACTTTATGTTGCACAAGGAATACCTTCTGGGTTTATTTCATATACTTTGATTGCATATTTAGCTCAACAAGGATTTACTGCTGCTGAAATCGGCAATATGTTGTTCTGGGTTTACTTACCTTGGGTTTTCAAATTCTTATGGGGTCCTTTCGTTGATAATTACCATTATTTACCAATGGGCCGCCGTAGACCTTGGATACTAGGTGCACAAGCAGGAATGGTAATTACTGTTGTAATTATCGCATTAGTGCCTGGAATTGAAAGTGAAATTGCATTTCTTACTGGACTGCTTTTCTTCCATAACTGCTTTGCTTCGTTGCAAGATGTTGCTGTGGATGGTTTAGCTGTAGATGTCTTAAGTCCAGAAGAATTTGGGAAAATTAATGGTTTCATGTTTGGAGCTAAACGTTTCGGTACAATGGTTGGTGGGGCAGGTATTGGTTACTTTATTGGATCCTTAGGCATTGCAGGAGGATTGTTCTTGACTGTACCAATGCTACTATTGATTATGTGTTTACCTGCCTTTATCAGAGAAAGACCTGGTGAAAAACTATTTCCATGGACTGAAGGTAAAGCTGTTATTAAAGCAAAAGATGAACCGAAAACAACTAAAACTCAAGATAAAGTAATAAAGGAAGTAAGCTGGGATATGGGAACTCATACTCCTCAATCTCTTGGAGTTGATTTTGGAATTTTAATTGCTTTATATCTATTTTTGTTATTAACTATTGGAGATGCTGCGTCCAGGGGCTTGGTTCTCTTGATTACTATTGCCTCTGGTGCGGCCTACTTTTATTTCTTAAGAAATAACACAGTTGGTCAACAAGCATTCGATTTAGCTCCAGTAAAGAGTGATATTGTCAAAGCATTATCCCTTAGGGCTCCACTTATTGGAATGCTATTAGCTATGCTTACTTATTTCTGGGAATTTTTAATTCCTGTCTTAAATGTACTTTTCATTCAACAATTAGGCTGGAGCGATACTGAATATATTGCCGTTACCGGAGGATGGGCTGTAACTGCAGGAATCGCTGGAACAATAATTGGCGGAGTAATTGCAGATAAGTTCGGAGCGAGACGTATTGCTAGTTTATTCGCTATTCTAACGGGATTATCTATCTTTACTATTGCATTGGCTGAAGACTTGTGGGAGAATAGAACTGTCATGACTTGGTTGATTATCATATATCCTTTCTTTGGAGCTGCAATGGGAATTTCTTTGATCTCTCTATTCATGAATGTGACTTGGCCAAAGGTTGGAGCTACCCAATTTACTTTGTATATGGCTCTTTTGAATTTTGGCGCCCTATTTGGACTTAAGATGGCAGGATATTTTGAAGAAAATTTCACATATACTACTACCATTATGATTGGGGGGACATGTCAGCTGCTTATTGCATTTGTTTTACCATTTATTGACCCTGGACAGACCAGAAGAGAGCTAGGAAACGAATTTTAAGCGATAATCCTTAAATGGAGGTCTTTCTGGAAGGTCGTCTTGTATAACAAGACAGGATTTAAGAAATGAGTAATAATATCTATGTAGGAAACTTGCCATGGTCTTTCAAAGACGACACACTAAGAGAGCTTTTTGAAGAGCACGGAGAAGTATCTGATGCGAAAGTTATTGTAGATCGCATGAGCGGTAGAAGCCGCGGATTTGGATTTGTCGAAATGGGAAGTTCTGATGATGCTGCAGCAGCAATTGAGGCCTTAAACGGACATGAAGCCGATGGTCGAGAATTAAAGGTGAACGAGGCCAAACCTCGAGATGACTGAGTTTATAAAAAACGACGAACATTTTATTCTAGTTTCACTGTTAATCACAGTTTGTATGCAATTGAGCTTTTTTGCTATAGCTTACAAGCTGCAGATTGACAAAGTTACAGATTTTGCAGGCACTTCTAATTTTTTAGTTTTAGCCATCTTTACTCTCTGGTTAGGCGGAGATTACACGTTCCCGAAAATATTAGCTTCCCTTATGCTGGCTTTGTGGTCTTTAAGATTGGGAATCTATCTAACTTACAGAATTATGGTTTGGGGAGAGGATAATCGTTTTGATGAACTTAGATCTAAATTTTGGAGTTTCTTCGGATTCTGGGTTTATCAAATGTTATGGGTATTTTTGACTTCATTGCCTGTAATTTATTTCAATAGTCTAGATTCGCCAACTGAACTAAATACAATTGGAATCATAGGAATTGCAATGTTTGGAATTGGATTCATTATAGAATCCTGGTCTGATTATACTAAATTTAATCATAAATTACATGGTGAGAATTGGTGTAATACTGGACTTTGGAAATATAGTAGACATCCTAATTACTTTGGAAACATTGTTCTATGGTTTGGTATTTTCATTTTCTGTTATACCTATGGCGCTCCATTATGGACAATCATAGGGCCTCTTTGGACTGCGTTCTTGTTGATATTTGTAAGTGGATTACCTTTCCTAGAAGCTTCGGCTGACAAAAAATATGCTGAATATCCTGAATATCTTCAATACAAATCCAATACTTCGATATTGATTCCGTGGTTTAATTCTTCAAAATAAGTAACTATCTTGCCCAAAAAGGTTGATCCTTTTTCTTGATTTTCTGCATTTCTGTGATTATATCTTCTTCTAAAGGGTCTAACTTTACTCCTGCTTCTCTTATAGTTAAAATTGCACGTTCATCCATTTCAATATAGAGAACATCGCCTTCAGATATTTGACGGCCGACTGTAGCTTCACTTATTGCTATAGCTACTTCATCTCCCTGCAAAGCTTCTTTCAAAACCTGTTCTCCAGACCTTAGTGAACGAATATGTCCCACTACTGAATTATCATTTCTAAGTACTGCCTGATTAAGGGCAATACGTCCACCAAGTACTCTCACTCCCACTACTGCCGGATCGCGAGTTCTAAATGTATGGCCTTCTAAAATTTCAAACTTACCTGGATGAGAAAAATCTTCTCTCAAATGTTGTGCTTGTTTATCTTTTATTTTCTCTTTCCATTCTTGATAATCTTCCAATAATCTATAAACTATATCAGATTCAAAGATTTTGACGCCTGTTTCATGAAGTTCTTTCTTAGCATCTGGATGTACTTTAACATTAAATGCCAAAATTGCTCTGTATTCTTCATCTGATGGGTCTGCAGTAACTACATCTCTCCTAGATACGTCGCCTACTACTGCTTTTACAATAGGTATGTTTACAGCCGATAATTCGTAAGCTAATGCTTCTAGTGAACCTATAGCGTCTGCGCGAATAACTACTCCCTCATCTGTACATTTTACATTTGATTTCATTGAATCTGTTAGTCTGTCTAGTGCGGCGTCAATTTCATCTTCTGAAGAAGCACTATAGAATGGAGCTCCTGCAACAACTCCTTCTATGTCTGGAGCTACTACTTTCAATCCTGCTGCTGCACCTATTACTTTTACTGAATCAAACTGTTGACGAGGGTCTCTAATTTCATCTAATGGTTTTGGCCTTAACAAAGATCTAACTCTTGTGACTATTGGTTCTGGTTGTGCACCGATGATCAAGGTATCGCTAGCTTTCAATATCCCATTATAGATAATTACGCCGAGTGTTTTTCCAAGACCTTTTTCTTCTTTAATTTCGAGAACAGTACCTTCTGATGAACCATCATCTAACAATAATCTGCCTCTAAGATATCTTTGAGCCAACCCCATTAAAATCATAAATAACTCAGGAACGCCTTCGCCCGTATCTTTTACTGATGTAGGAATTAAGGCTATAGTCTTTTGGAAATCCTGAATGTCTGTAAATAATGCTGAATCAAAACCATGAGTTCCAAGTTCTCCTATTATTTCATACATTCTTGTTTGGAATGTTTGTTGAGCAGTCTGACTCTGATTTGCCTTATTAGCCAAAAACGAACCTGAAGTTGTTCTCCAACCTGGTAACTTGTCCACTTTGTTTAATGCTAAAATAAATGGAGTTTTATGTTGTTTCAAAATATTGATGGACTCTATTGTTTGTGGCTTAAATCCTTCAGTAATATCCACAACTAACACTGCAATATCTGCTAAAGCACCGCCTCTAGATCTCAATGTTGAAAATGAATGATGACCTGGCGTATCTATGAAGAGTAATCCTGGTAAATTTGTTGTTCCTTCTTTCAATAAAGGGCCACATATCTTTGAAACTGTATCATATGGCACTTCTGTAGCTCCTATGTGTTGTGTTATTGCTCCAGCTTCTCTTTTGACTACGGCAGTTCCTCTTACATAATCAAGAAGAGATGTTTTTCCATGGTCTACATGTCCTAGAACTGCAACAATAGGCTGACGAAGAGGAGCATCTGGATCTATTTCTTCCTCTTCAGATTCTTCTTCTTCAGACAATTCTTCTTCCTCTAATTCACCTTCTGGCAAATCCTCAAATTTCTCGTCGTCCGAATTCATGGATGTTCAATGCACAATTGCCTGTTTTAAAAATATCCGGTCAAATTTCTTTTTTCAGAATCTCTGCCAAATACTCGTATTCTTCCAACGAATTGTAAAGATAAGATGCTGTGCGAAGATAGCGCCTATTATGGTATGGCCAACCAAAAACAGGTACTTGTATGTTGTATTTTTCATATAATAAGGTATGAAGAGGATCAGGTTCTAAAACTGAAGTTATAGGTACATTTGCTTCTGGTAAAACTACGCCAGATAAACCCACTATCATTGAATCTGGACATAATTTGGGAGTGCCTAATACGTCAAGAAGAATGTTTCGTGCATTTATTGCTAAATCTGTATTATGCCTCATAATTTCTGACCATTCGCCTTCTACTAATCTACTAATAAATTCTATACTTTTAGGAATGCATAACCATGGCGTTATGTCTTGAGTGCCTGTCCAATCAAATTCTAAACGTATCTTTTCATCTATATTTCCATCTACTGATGCACCGTGGCTGATTGAAAGAGGACGGATTTGATTTCTCTTATCTTCTCTAATATGAAGAAAGGCCGCTCCTTTTGGAGTGCAGAGCCATTTGTGTGCATTACCTGCAACATAAGCTGCCTGTAGTTTTTCTAGGTCTAATGGGACTATTCCTGGGCCGTGTGCTGCATCTAATAATACATCTATTCCTTTAGATTGAAGTTGTTTTACAATTTCTTCAAATGGCAATCTAATGCCTGTTGGGCTTGTTACTGTATCTATCAATGCTAGCTTTGTTTTTTCTGTAACGTGATTCAAAATTGTTTGAATTACTTGTTCTGGATTTTCAATAGGATGAGGTAATTCAGCAATTACTGTCTTTGCACCTGTTCTGTTCGTAACAAAATCAACTGTATTCCAACAAGCTTGGTAAGTATGGTCTAAAATAAGTATTTCATCGTCTTCTTTTAGATCTATTGAACGTAAAACTGTATTGACTCCTGATGTTGCATTTGGAACAAAAACTAAGCCTTTTTTATCTGCATTAATAAAATTTGAAAATATTTCTATTGCGTCTGCCCATAACAGCTTAGAAGTAACGTCGAAAAAATTTACTGGATCGCTTTCTAATTCCTTTCTTAATTTGTTTTGATAATCAAGAACTTCAATAGGGCATGCTCCAAATGAACCGTGATTTAGAAAAATTATGTTTTCTTTTAAATTCCAATGATGTCCTAAAGTACTTCTTCTAGGAATTGTACTCATTTAACGATATTTGGTAAAACGTCTCATTATTTTTTTGATTGGATCGCGCACATCTTCAGAAATAAATTCTTCTTCTATTTTTGAATCTAAAAATTCTACTGCACTATTTACTGATTCTCTTGAGCCTTTAGCTGCTAAAGATGCTAGAAATGGTTCTGCTAATTTGTCAGATACCTCTGCATCTGAAACTACTTCTTTTAAAAAATAAATCATTTCTGTTCGACGGCCTTCATCTAACATTGCCTTTGGCTTATTTCTTTTTTGAACTTTTTTATCTTTTCTTACTGGAGGTTGCGCTTTACTTGGACCTCTGCGCCTATGCCTCCCTCTTCTTGCCAGAGTTACTCGCCTCCCATTTCCTTAATGGCTGCGACTATTTGTTCTTCTGTCATTTCATCTCTATTGAAGTATTTTTTGTTACCAGTTTCTCTTTTGAGCTGCATTAAATCTCCCCAACGTCCAGAAGGTTTACGGCCTCCGCCCCTGCCTGGGCCTCCTCTACCTGGGCCTCCTCTGCCACCCATGCGAGGCATCTCATATTCTAGATCCGAAAGATTTACTGACTGCTTTATGTTATCTAAAGAGGCATCTGATTCTTTCATGCTTCCTTTCTTTCCTAAGCTTAAGCGCATGTGTCCTCTTACCAAATTAGCTCTAGCATCCTTCAAATCCAAAACTACATCAGTTTGAGCTACTTCTATTTCATCATTCCAGAAACTCATTATCACTGTACCTGTTTCATCTCCAACTAAACCCTCACAAACCATTGTACCATTATCCATGGAACGTGGCTCATCCAAACTTATTACCTTAACAGGCATGTTTACACGACCTGTTCTTGGTGTTAATTCATCTACTTTCAAGTTATCAACCTATTTTTGCGACGAGGGGCCCGATTATAATACTTCCCTGAGATAGTTAAAACCCCATTATACCCTTATAGGCATTTAGGGGGAAAAGGAGTAAAACCCAAAAGTATATATACCCTTACTGGTAGTAATGGATAGATTTGGGTGGAGTCCGAATCTAAAAAACAAGGAGATGCTCTAATGCAAGAAAACGAACCTAATTTTGAGAAACACATCGACGATATTGTAAAAGCTATCGGAGATAAGCTAGAACGCAATGTAATTGCAAACGAACTAAGAAGATATGTAGATGAATATGGAATTGATTTAGCTACAGCGAAAGAATCTATAGTAAGAAAACATTATGGAAATCCAAATGAATTGAGTGTTGGAGGAGAAAAACTACTCGCTCAAGTCGGACCTGGAGAGAATAGTGTAAGTTTCAAAGCTAAGATTGTATCAGTATACAAAAAAGAAATCAATACTAAAGAAGGATCTAAAAAGACAATTTACGAAGGTGAAATTGGAGATTCAAGTAGTAAATTAAGATATACTTTTTGGAATGATGATTTTAAATTTCAACCAAATGATGTTGTGGAAATATCAAACGCATACACTAAAAGTTGGAATGATATTATTACTGTAAATATCGGAGATCGAGCAGTCATAAAAACAATCGAAGATAATGATTTGAAAGAACTTGATTTGGGAATTGTTAAAAATAACAATTCGCAAGCTGGACAAAAATTTGAAGTGGTGAATCTCAAACCAGGAATGAGAAATGTATCTGTTAAATTACGAGTAATAGATGTTGAACCTCGTAAAATAAATATAAAAGGTGAAGAAAAAACCATTTATGGTGGAAACATAGGAGATGAAAGTGGAACTTGTCGCTTTACTTCTTGGGAAGACCACAATATAGTCGCTGGAAAAGCCTACTTGGTAGAAAATGCATACGTTAAAGAATTCAATGGCCCTGACTTACAATTTGGAGAATATTCTAAATTTACGGAGCTGGAAGAAGACGATCTTCCATCACTTTCTGATTATGAAGCTGGAATGAATTACACTTTAGCTCAATTGGATGAGCGTAATGGTGCTTCTGATGCCGTTGTCGAAGGTCATGTCTTCAATATTAGAGAAGGAAGTGGACTTATTTTTAGAGATAAAGAAACTAAAAGATTAATTCGAAATGGAGACGATCGCAAAAATGCTGAACCTGATTTGAGAGTGAAAATGATTTTTGATGATGGAAGTGGATCCTGTACTGCATATTTGAATCGAGAAATTACTGAAAAATTAATTGGAAGAGATTTGGATTCATGTTTGGAATTTGTAAAAGAAAATTTTGGACCTGAAGCTTTAGTTGAAGAGATGGAAGATGCCCTTTTACTCAAACCTTTGAAATTAAGAGGTTTTGCACGATCTGATGAATATGGTTTATCCTTTTTTGCTAAATCTTGTGAGGCTGCTAGTGAAATTGATGTACCAAATGCAGCTCGACAATTCCTCGCTGCACTGGAGGGCTAAATGGCACAAAGAAGAGAACCTGGTGTACTTGTCTTAGCTAAAGAATTGAATAGCGCAATAGAAAAACATGTAGAAGATAGAGAATACTCACCTACCTATTTAATTTCAGAAATTGGTGGAAAGTTATCTCGTGTCTTAGTTGGAGGCGTTTTAGATCAATTAGAGAACCGAGGTTCAGAAAGTGATCCCTTCTATACTGCAAGAGTTATTGATCCAAACGGAGATTTTTACTATTTACAGGCCGGACAATACAATCCTGAAGGTGCTGCTGCATTATCTAAATTAGAAAATGGAGTGCCTATTCTTTGTGTTGGAAAAGTTAGAGCAAGAACTCCTGAAGACAGTGAAAGGACCTATGTTAGCGTTCAACCTGAAAGTATAAGGGCTGTGCCGATGAACGAAATTAATCATTGGGCAATAAAGGCCTGTGAAGAATTAATCAAACGCATTAATGCAACAAAAGTATTCGGTACTGATGATGATGAATATAATAAAATGAATTTAACTATTCGTGAAAAAGATGGGATTGAATTGGCTAAAGGATTCTATCCTACTGTTGCTGTCGAAAATTATAGTGCGCTATTATATGATTGTTTAACAAAATTGGCTAACGGAGAAGCAAATTCTGCTGAAACAACTAATTTTACTGGTGAATTTGAACCTGCAAGTACTACTTCTGTGAATCAAGAAGAAGTAAATGAAGATGTAGAAGAAACTGAAGAGACTTCTGTAGAAGAAGAACCTAAAGAAGAAGTTGTTGAAAAAGAAGAACAACCTGCATTGGAATCTTCTGAAAATGAAAATAAAGTATTAGAAACAATTAAGAAATTAGATGAAGGAGACGGAATATATTACGATGATTTAGGTATAGCTGTTTCATTAGAGGGAATAGATGGACCTATGCTTGATGAAATATTAGATTCTTTGACTGATCAAGGTTTGATTTTCCAACCTCGATTTAATCATTATAAGGAGGCATAAATGAGCGAAGCAAAAGTAAAAATTGTAGAAGATTTGCCTGGAGTGGGACCTGCAATCGCAGAGAAATTAAAAGAAGCTGGTTACGATACTCTTGAAGCAATAGGAACGCAAGCACCTGGCACCCTCTCGGATGCCACAGGAATTGGAAAAGAATCATGCTCTAAATTCATAATGGAAGCCAGAAAAGCTGCCAATATAGGATCTTTCCTAACTGGAACTGAATTAATGGAAAAAAGAGCTACTGTTGGAAAACTTACAACAGGGGCTGCAGCATTTAACGAATTATTAGGGGGAGGAGTGGAAACCCAATCTATTACTGAATTTTATGGCCAATATGGCTCAGGTAAAACACAATTTATTCTTCAATTAGCTGTAAATGCTCAACTTCCGGTTGAACAAGGTGGCCTTGGAGGAGAAGTTGCCATTATTGATACAGAAAACACATTCAGGCCTGAAAGAATTATCTCAATGGCTAAAGCTCTTGATTTAGATCCTGATGACGTTTTGAGTAAAATACATGTAGGAAGAGCATATAATTCTCATCAACAAATGCTAATGGTAGAAAAAGTTAATGAAATTGCAAAAGAACGCCCTATCAAAATGTTGGCTGTTGATTCCTTGACTGGTGCATTCCGTGCTGAATATATCGGAAGAGGCACACTTGCAGATAGGCAAGGAAAAATTAATGCCCACATGACTGAATTGGCTAGATTTGGAGATTTAAACAATGCTGCTGTTGTTGTTACAAATCAAGTTTCATCAAACCCTGCTGCATTCTTTGGAGATCCTACAAAACCTATTGGAGGAAATATTGTAGGACACACCTCTAAATTTAGAATATACTTAAGAAGAGGTAAGGCAGGAAAACGTGTTTGCCGACTCGTAGACTCTCCGCATTTACCTGAAAATGAAGCTTTAGTATCAATTACTGAAGATGGAATTATAGATGGTTAGAGAACTAGAAAACTTTTTGGCATCACTAGAACCAAAATGGGAAGATTCTACAGAATTTGAATGGCTAAAGAAAGTTAAGATTCCTTCTTTGGAAAGAAAGATAAAATATAACTCTTCAAACCGAACCAATTATTAATTGCAAGAGAAAAAACGCTATCGTTTTCACGGTCTACCCAGGCTTGTTCTTTAGCGCTATCTTCTTTCATGAAATGATCCATTGAAGAATATCCCGAACTTCCGCCATCATTTACTTTGTGTTGAACATCGTCTGGAATATTATTAGTCATAGCATTTCCTACTTTGAATGGCCAGTGTTTGAAATCTTCACCTGAGGCATAACGTCCAACTGTTGAATTATTAATGTCTTCATCATCTTCTTTATTGTGATGTTTGCCTCTTGGAGTTTCTTCTTCATCTTTGTAATTGTAAAATGTTTCGTCTGCTGGCTTATAGGCCCTAATATCCATTTTAGAAGTCATCATCTTCCTCCCAATCAAAATCTAATTCTTCCTTTCCTCTAGTTACAAAATATCCTGCTAAAACGATTGAAGTAACTGAAACAAGAACTAGTAATGTTACGGTTCCGCCTTCTGTAACTTCATCAATTAATGATTGTACAAAGTCTTCTTTTTCTGGTTCTGCAACTACAAGAATAAATTCTGCCACATTATTATTTTCATTTGATTCTACAACTACATTATTCCTATCAATTATTACTTTGATTAAATATTCACCATTACTATCAAATGTATATCTAAAAGATGTTGAAGCTGATGCTCCTGGTGTTGCAAATACTGCAGTTTCATACAATACTATCTCATTTCCTCCAGAAACCCAAATTATTGTAACTGGAATTGGATTGTAAGCAACTAAAGGATCGCCTTCTGCTGAAACGGTTATGTCAATCGTAAATGAATTGCCTGCTTTTACTTTAGAAATTCCTGTTTGATTGTTAATTTGAATATTACCTGGAGAAATTACATTGTCTATTTCATAACCATGTATTACGAGATATAAATCTTGATTCGAAAATACTTTCCAATGATTGCCCTGAATATCTTTTGCTTGGATATAGAAAGAATATGTATCACTTATTGCTTGAGCCTCATTATAATGCCAATAAAAAGAAGCTTTGTACGATCCGTTTTGCATTGATTTACTACTAAAATCTGCAGTATATCCTTGATTTCCTGAAGAAGAACCAACTACTCCTAACGTCCATTCATTAGGATCTATATCTGATGTTCCAAAAGCACTCCATACTGTGACTGATACTGCTACTCGTTCTGCAGAATCCTCTATGCTAATTATTGGAAAATCTGCTTGAAAATGATTGATCGTTACTTCTGTGATGCCTGCTGGATGATCAATACTAGATGTTAAAATTACAATTTGCTCCGTAGACTGCCCTCCTGTTACTGGATTCTGACCTGGATCTCCTCCAGAATATTCAATTTCTACTTCAAATTGGTCTGGATCGTCTGGATCCTGATTAAAAGACTCATTTGTTAAATCAAAGGATATTTCAAATTTAGTAGCTTCCTCTGATGAATCTGTAATTGTTTTTGATTGAGAGGTTGCTTGGCCATCTGGAGCCCCTCCGCCTATTGTTACTAAAATCCTAAATTGAACATCTTCAACTGTTCCCTGCGTTGAATTCGCCCAAATTGTGAACATATGTTCTCCAGAAGCAATTGATCCCGGAGTGCCCAAATCTACTATCCAACTACCAACGCTGGTCCATTGTCTGTCTTGTCCTGGCCATGAAAGCCTATTTGCTTCCTGCGGGCAGTCGCTTTGTGTATCTGTATCTGAAACTGGCATTAACGTCGAGACATTACCATTTCCATTATCTAAATCACCATAAAAAAATAAATCTAATTCATTGAAATCTTCAGATGTTTCAGCTTCACTTGGTTGTACTAACAGTAAAATACTGAAAAAAGCCATTGCAACAAGGCTCTTTCTTAACATCTGCATACTCGTGAATTATTCGTGAGAGTACTTTAAGGTTTCCTAACTTGATTCATATACATCAAGTACCAAACATTATTCTCAGAATATCTCTAGTGCCTGGGCCTAAACCTAAAGCCAATAAGAATAAAATTAACACACTAATCATCTGTTTTTGATTTTCCTTATGTTCTTCATTTTCTAATGCCACTATTACTCCAGTTACTACTAAAAATTTCAAAGGCAGCATAACTACAGCAGTACCAAATGTATCTATGAACCAAGTAGGCAAAACATGCTTCTCAACATAACCATATTTATCAATGCCCAAAAATGTTGCTGAGCCGTCAATAAAATGCCCAAAATAAAGTGTCAAATATAGTGGATTTAACATATGTGCGACTGGCGTCCATTTAGCATGATGGAATGCGAAACTTCCCATTAAAGAAATAATAATTCCTACACTCATTAACATTATAATTTCTGAACTATTCTCTATTTCTCTTACTAAATATAAGTTAAATGAAAATAAAACAAATAATATTGTAAACATAACATTAGGAATTCCACGATTAGAAATAAACCAACTTAAAAACCATATTAATACCGTTAGAAATCCTGCAATTATTATTGTATCCCAAAGCATCTCTGGATTAACTAATTCATTTTGAGCAAGATTTAGATATGCTAAAATTACTAGTAAAGTACTCGATATTCCAAAGAACATTATTGGATCTTTTAGTGGCCTACTGCGTAAAAATTCTGCAATAAGTGCTGCTGCAGAAAGCACAATCAAACTCCATGAAGATGGATGTATCCATTCACCTGGAGCGAAATACCACCAAAGACCATAACTCCCTATTGCAAAAGATATTAGGCCAATTGCTTTTTCTTTAGAAGATAGATCGCTCTTAGACAGCCAAATTCCTAAAGCAATGAAAAATAATGCAATTGCCGTTATTGTTCCATAAATTAATGGAGATATCATGATGTATTGAATTGGAGGTTCAAATGCATCTGCATCTTCAAGGACTCTAACTACACCTCCTAAAATTAATAGAGGTATTGAATTAAAGACAAATTTATCATCTATAACTATTCCGCTATATTCTAATAATTCATTAATTATTGTAAAAAATAAAAAGAAACAAAATCCGTATGCTATTGTATTGTAAATGTTATATTTTGCACCTGTTTTATCACAATCCACATCGCCTGCTTCGCAAGCATCTGATTGAATTGGATTAACAAAATGCTCTTCCCAAAATGAATTGACTTGAGGGACGAAAATAATTGCTAAAATAAGTGCAATTAATATGCCAATAGCGTACTGATTTCTTTGTGATTTTTCCATTATTGTTGTAAGGTTTCTTCCTCTCTCTTCATTCTTGCTGCTCTAAATGATAAAATACAAAAATATATGTATTCTCCACAAATAATTAATAAAACTACTTTAGAAATATTTGGAAGACTATAATTGCCATCTAAAAATCCTAATATCGAATCTAAGCTCCCTAATATTCCAATTAATGCAAAAACTGCTGTAACATGCATTGCATGCTTTGACATTTCTGAATTGTAATATGCCACATATCCTGGGATCAAAATCCCTAATCCAAAAATAGAAGGAATTAATGCTGTAAATGAAGATTGGCCAGAATAAAGATATGTTGCTATTCCGAATAAAACAAGGAATCCTCCCTCCAGTATTGCAACAAAGGGCATGTTGCCTAAAATCCAAGATAGGGTCCCTGGTTTTTCTTCCATTATAACTTCTTATTTTGAAGGGTAATTAAAATGTGCTGTTGAGTTACAGATAAATAGTGTTCATTTCGTCCTACAAATAATGGGTTTACTAAAAGATGATGAAATTGCAAGTCGAACTAGAATGATTGGCCCTTGGGATTATGATCCTGAAGACAAAATGTTAGTACGAGAAACTACATTCAAGGATTTCAAAGAAGCCGTAGGATTTATCAATAAATTAGCTGAAGTGGCTGAACAAATTAACCATCATCCTGATATGACTGTTTGTGAATATAATCGCGTTATTGTTGCTACTACTACTCATGATAAAGGCGGAATTACGGATAATGATATTCGTATCGCACAGGAATTTGAAAGTATTTTAGAAACTTATGACTAGTGCTCTATGGGTGCTAAAAAAGTAAATGTAATTTCACTAAGTCTACGTTTTATTATTGGATTTATTTGGCTTTCGTTTTGGTCTTTAATCTCAATATGCTTAATGATTGTTTGTTTGCCATTTCGTAATTTAAGAATTAGATTAGGGAATTTTACTGGAAAAATAATAGGGCCTTTTATTACAAGAATTACAGGTACAAAGATAAAATATTCAAATTATAATAAAATATCTGAAACTAAACCTGCAATTTACGTAATGAATCATGCTTCTGCATTAGATGTTTTTGTTGCTATGGCTCTCTGTCCTTATGGAGGGTGTGGAGTTGGGAAAAAAGAAATAATTAAAATTCCTTTTTTTGGAATAATGTATTGGCTCTCTGGCCACTTAATGATTGACAGAAGTAGCCGTGAAAAAGCAATTTCCTCAATGGATAATTTATCTTCTTTTGTTAAGAAAAATAATCTTAGTATTTGGATATGGCCAGAAGGTACAAGAAGTTTAGATGGAAAACTATTGCCTTTCAAAAAAGGATTTGTACATTTAGCTCTTGCTACTGGGTTACCTATAGTTCCAGTTATTTTGCATGATGCTCACAAAAGATGGCCTGCAAAAACTATGGATTTTTATCCCGGAAATGTTCAAGTGGATATTTTAGATCCAATAAAAACTAAAACTTGGAGTAAAGAAAACATTGATGCCCATATTGAAGAAGTCAAAGGTCTTATGACTGATGCGCTTGTATGAGTATTATGAATGAGATTATCTTAAAGCGATTTGAAAATCCTGATGAAATAAGAAAATTTGAAAAAGGTAAATTTGAAATTATTAAATTTGATGGAATGACTATTGGGCGTGCAACTTACCAACCTGGATGGAAATGGTCTGTTGATGTTTCTCCTCTCTCAGGCACTGATTTTTGTGAAATAGAACATCTTGGAATGGTTATTTCGGGACAAGCTACTTGCGCATTCAAGGATGGGGAAATTCACACAATGAAACCGGGAGATTTGTTTTACATAGGGCCTCAACCGCATGATAGTTGGGTTGTAGGGGATGAAGAATATGTATCATTGCACTTTCAAGGTGCTGATAAATATGCTGATTAAGATATTATATTCATTTCCTTCAATTTTTCTGGTAAATAAGTATTCGTAACGAAATCAAGACCATATTTGGCCAAAGCTTGCTGTTCTGATTTCCTATTGATTTCTAATTGTAATTCTATTTCGCTACGCCAATATTTGCTCTTAAATCGTGGATCTGTTAATATTGACTTTAATGCACTTTTGTCTCTATCTGTAAGTTCATCTGCAGGCAACTCATAATTGATAATATCTGAAGGTGTAACTCCTAAATATCTTGCTGAAGGCGTTGCTAAAATATGAGAAATATGAGCTGTTTTAATCGCCCCATAAGCTACAGAACTATAAATCCTGTAAGACCAAGGGTCTGCATCTGTGAATAATAAAAGTGGAAGGCCTGATGCTTGATGCATTCTCTGTAAAAATCTTCTAGTTGATCTTGCAGGTTGTCCCTTAATATGAACTAAAATTGCTTCATGCGTTTCGTCAAAACCATTCTCTACCAATCTATCAAACATTCCTCCAGTTTCAATTGCAATAATACATGTAGATTTGCCAAAACTATCAAAGGTTATTTTGTTTTCTTCTACATTGTAAGGTATATTGTATCCTGTATCTCCTACATCATTTCGGCAATTGATTTTCATTGGCAGGCCCTTCCTATTTATCTCTGTTAATGTCACGTCTCCCAATACTTTAGCTCCATCTTCTTCCGGCCGGATCTTGAAATCTTCTCTTTGAAAGTGTGTAACTATCTCTAAATCCTCAATTAGCTTATTGGATTCATCTTGCGCATGAAATTTACCTAAATCCCAGGCTTCTGAAATGTAATATAATTCTCTCAATGTTGATGATTTACTTTGACTTGACATTTCTCTTATAAAATCTAGAAGATATGTGGTTCTTAGAAGCATATACGCTCCATCTAATTTTTTTGCCGTTCTAGTCGTCTCGGAGTTTCCATATTTCCAAACTTTTGATTTTTCATCAAATATTATATTATTCTTGCTACGTGTAGGTATTGACATCTCAGGGATTTTACCTGTGCTTAATTGCTCATAAATTCGTGTAGCTATTTCTTCTAACTCAGTTACTGCTGAAGCCATGACGCTCTATCGAAATGGGCTTATATTCTGATAGGGTTATTTTTTTTCTCTATTTCAGATAAACAATAAGTTCTATCCGCTGTAGGTGCAAAATGGATGTGGCAGAATTAGTAGTCATGTTGGCTTTTACTTTGCCGATTTCTTTTCTTCCTGGTCCAAATAATTTACTATCTGCAGCACATAGTTCGCGCTATGGATTCAAAGATAGTTTACCTTTGATTTCTGGAATGGTTGTTGGATGGTTGATTCTAGGGGTTGTTGTAGGATATGGGGCCTTATTTATTGAAGAAAATAAAAGTATTTTGGCTGGATTAACTTATGTTGGTGTTCTCTACATTATTTATCTTTCTTATCACATTTCAACTTCTCATTCTGTAAATAATGAGAATATTTCTGAAGAAAAACTCAATATTGGCACTGGAATTATGCTGCAAATTGTTAATGGCAAAGCATTCATCCATTTACTTATCTTAATGACTACTTTTGGAACTGTCTTTGGAAGTACTTTTACTAGTAAAATGATTGTTGTAGCACTAAATGTTGGAATTAAATTAATTGGATGGATTGGGTGGGGCTTGTTTGGAAGTGCACTTAAAGAAAAATTCAGCGATGAAGCGTCTGGTATCTTGATTAATAGAATCTTTGGCTTTTCGCTGTTTTGTGTAGCTATTTGGATATTATTACCTAAATGATGGGCAAAAAAAATAAAAATAAAAAAATCTTCGTGTCTCCAGAAGAGAAGCTTTGGAAAAGGATTACAACACACTTTGGAAAAAATGAAGAATTATGGAATAATAAATGGAATTCAAAAATAATAATAGATTTTCTTATATCTAGTGAGAACTTAAAATTAAATGATAAAGAAAATAAACAATTAAAAAGTAAAATTGATGAAATATTAGCTCATTCGAAAAAAAGAAATGAATGGTTTATACTTCGTGAAAATTCTTTTTTTAACTTGAGGAATGTCTCCGATATTCGTGAAATTGAACAAAATATAAATAAATGGAGGCACCAGTTCAATCTGGAATTCAATATTGAAAAGGAATTGGATGATTCACAAATATTGATTGAAAAAGTGTGGATTTGCCTCATAAATAATGATAATCTTCCTGAAAAATGCTCTTTATCAGAAAAAGAATCTATTTTAAAATGGAAAGATTTTGATTTAATTCGAGAAATAAAAAAATATGCCGTTATCTCGTCCAAGTTAAGATTTGATGATCCTTTCCCGTGTATTGCTTTTTTATTAATAAAAAAAGGATTGATAGATGCATCTACATTGTTAGATTTGAGATTAAAACATCTTAGAATAAATAACGATAATCCTTTTGGTAGAACTTATGATTCTAGACTTTCTGAAATTTCTGAAAGAATACCTGATGTTGATGTAGATACTGCCTTAAAAGAAGGAAGAAAAGATTTGAGAGAATTGCCGTTTGTAACTATAGATCCAAAAACTGCGAAGGATTTTGATGATGCCGTTTGTTTAATTGAAGAGAAAAATAAAAAAACACTGTGGATTGCTATTGCTGATGTTTCCCATTATATTTTGCCAAATACGGCATTAGATGATGAAGCTAAAACTAGAGCTACTTCGGTGTATTTACCTCATACCGTTTTACCTATGCTTCCCTCGAAACTTTCTGATAATTTATGCTCATTAAAAGAAAAAGTTCCTAGGTTGGCAATGGCACTTTCAATAGAAATAGAAAATGATTGGACTGTTGGCAATGTAGAAGCTTTTGAAAGTTTAATTCTTGTGAATGAAAATTTATCTTATGAAGAGGTACTAGAAAATCCCCGTTTTGAAAATATGATGATTTTAGCCAAAGAATTACGCAAAAGGCAGACGCGATTAAATCTAAATTCTTCTGAATTAAGGCCACGAGTGAAGAATGATGATATCGAAATTAAAGTTAAATGGCCAAATGAAGCTACTCAGATGATAGAGGCCTTCATGGTTGAAGCTAATAATTCTATCGGAATTTTATTGGGTGAAGAAAATGCACCTTTACCTTGGAGAAATCATACTCCGCCTGACAATCCTGAAGTGGAAGAATTAAATGCTAAATTTGCTGAAATGGATATTGGCATTGCATTACCTCAATCTAGTACTAAAAAAATAGGCCAATCTGATGAAGCTGAATTAGCTGATTTATTAGGCAATTGGGCCCAAAGTGGAAATATTGAAATTTCAGGATTAGAAATAAAAGATGAAGAAAATACTGCAGATTATTTGAAGAATGTATTGGATCCTGAAGCGCGTAAAAACATTTTAGAAGCTTTGAGTTCTGCCCAAGAAAAAGCCAATTCTTTAAAAGAATCTACAAGAAGAATTGTTGATCATGGTCTGTTTTACCTTTTGCAAAGAGCTTTTTATTCTTCTGATAATATGGGCCATTTTGGATTAAATTTAGACGCGTATGTACATTTTACAAGCCCTATTCGTCGATATGCAGATTTAATCGTTCATCGTCAATTAAAATCTTTTCTGAGAGGTGAAGAATGGATGCATTCTGAAAAAGAAGTAAAAGAATTCTCAGAAATCTGTACTTCTAATAGTAGAATCGCTAAATCTATAGAATGGGAATTAACTGCAAATATTTTTCACCTTCATTTGTTAAGAGGTGGATCTCTAGATTCAAATGAAAAGATAGAATTAAATGAAAAAGTATGGCCGGCTAGAGTTGTAGGGTTGAGGATGCCTTGGATTTTCCTCGATTTGCTTGACGATGGAGTTCTTCAAGGGAGGTTGCATGTTAATCAATTAGGAGACGGAAGGCAATTGAACGTCGATGATTATGGTTTAAAATTAATTGATGAATCTAGTGAAAACTCTGAAGATGATAAGGTCGTCTTAGAGTTAGGGCAACGCTTCCCTTGTAGAATTAGGGGGTTGGATTTGTGGAGTGGAAGGTTAGATCTTACGCCGATTTAATTTCCAGGAAATCTGTAATCGCCTAGATTGACTTTAACCATTTCATCCATTTCTTCAACTGTAATTAATGGTGTTATATTCCCATTAAATGTACCTGAAGCTGCAATATTGAGGGCCATCCCCGTTACAGTCGTGTGATCTGGAAATTCCATTATTGCAATAAAATCTGTATTACCATAACACCAGTAATATGCTTCCAATTTACCGCCTAATGATTCTACAATTCTCACTGTTTCATCCCTTCTTGCTGTGCCGCCTTCCTTTAGAAGGCCTTTTACTCCTTTTTTAGTGTAACTTCCAGAATACATGAATTTTGACATGTTTTCAGAATCAGAGTTCCTTTTATTAAATAAATGGTTCGAAAAATTAGCAAACTACATAAATTGGGTCCAAATAGATACTATATGAAAGAGATCGTGGTGAGCTCGATGGCTCCGAAACCGATCGGTCCTTACTCACAAGGTGTCGTGTCTGGAAACTTTGTTTTCCTAAGTGGTCAAGTTGGCCGCAAACATGATGCTACAGATTTAGAAAATGGTGTAGCTGACCAAACAAGGCAAGCCATTCTAAACATAAAGGCCGTTTTAGCTGAAAAAAATCTAACTTTAGATGACGTCGTAAAATCAACTGTTTTTCTTGCAGATATGAATGACTTTGCCGAAATGAATTCAGTATATACTGAATATTTTGATGAAGATACAGCTCCTGCTAGATCTACAGTACAAGTTGCTGGCCTACCATTAAACGCAGAAATGGAAATTGAAGTCATGGCTTCATTGAGCTAATTATGTACGTTATTAGTGGCTCTACACACCAAAGATTGGGTGCATCTTTAGCTGAAGAAATGGATGCTGAATTTTGTGGCGTTGTAAATCGACATTTTCCTGATGGAGAAAGGTATATTCGTGTTTTAATGGATGTTAATGGACAAGATGTTGTAGTTGTTCAGAATACATTTCCTGATAAAAAAATTGTAGAACTTCTTTTGATTTTACAAGCTGTAAAAGAAGCTGGAGCGAAAACCATTACTTGTGTTATTCCATACATGGGATATTCTAGACAAGAACGTATTTTCCAATCTGGAGAAGCTCGCTCTGCGAAAGCCATCGCTAGCGTAATTGGCGGAATGTGTACTCGTGTTTTCACCATAAATGTTCATACTCCTGAAATCTTGAAATTCTTTGGGTGTGAAGCAAATGATATCAACGGCTCTAGAGAAGTTGTAAGATATCTGAAAGGATTCAAACCAGATATGGTTATAGCTCCGGATGAAGGTTCTAGAGATCGTTGTACTTTAGCTGCAAATTTACTCAAAGTTCCAGTTCACGTAATGAAAAAAGTTAGAATTGATGGGCGAACTGTAGAGACTACTTCTGGTCAAGTTAATGTTAAAGGATCTACTGCAGTTATTTTGGATGATATTATCTCAACTGGAGGCACAATTGCAACTGCTGCAAACATCCTTCGTGAAGGTGGTGCTGAGAGAGTATTTGCAGCCTGTACACACGGTTTATTCATTGAAGATGCGGCAAATAGGCTACGTGTTTGTGATGACATTTTAAGCTCTGATACTTTAGAAGGTGTTTACACTAGATTTTCAGTTGCACCTGCAATTGCTGATGCACTTTAATGTTCTGGAAAGGCCCTCTTTTTACAAAAAAAGGATTTGTTGATACTTGTATCGATTTAGAAACTTGTGAATTTGTCGAGAATGATAAAGAAGAAGATGGGATTATCGTTCCTCTCTTTCGTAACTGTCATACACATCTCGGAGATACTGGTGCAAGAAAATCATTGCCTGATAATCTTAGTTTAGCTGAATTGGTTGGGCCTGGCGGATGGAAACATAAGTGGTTAGAAAATAATGATATTGAAGAATCTATTTTGGAAGGTTTGAAAGAAGCTACATATTCTGGTACAGGCCTTATTATGGATTTTAGAGAAGGAGGTAAAGAAGGATTGGAAGCTTTTGAAATACACGATTATTTAGGAACTAGCATTCTGTTTGGAAGGCCATCTGAAAATGAAGAACTCCCTGGAAGCCATGCTGGAATTAGTAGTCTTGCAGACGTTGGAAATTCAGCTTTTAGTCTTAGTTCTCAAGCTCGAGCGAAAAAAGGGTTGGTAGGAATTCATCATTCTGAAAACGAACATGAGGAAATTGACAATCTTATCGAATTAAATCCTGATTTTGCAGTTCACCTTTGTCATGCGACAGATAAGGATTTAGAAACATTAAAAGAAGCAAAAATTTCAGTTATAGTGTGTCCAAGAAGTAATGACTATTTTGGAAACAAACCTCCTTTAGAGAAAATGATTGATATTGGATTAGATCTGGGATTTGGTACCGATAATGGAATGGTTTGTAGCGCAAATATGCTTGATGAAATAAAATTTGTTAAAGAAAACTATCCTTCAATTGATTTGCATAAAATTCTAGAAATTGCTTGTTTTGGACTCGATGATATGTTTAATAAGGACGGAACTTCAAGATATTTTAATCCGAAACTAAGTGGATGGGCTTTGCTTTCGAGAGAAGCTGAGGACAATTATGAGTCCATTTTTAGCCCTGAAACAAAAGTTTTGGGTGCAAGATGGAGAAATTAAAGTGGATTTCCAAAAGATAATCGCAGTCGCAACAAAACGCGGTATTTTCCAACCTGCCTTCGATGCTTACGGAGGTCTTGCTGGTTTCTTAGATTATGGGCCTGTTGGAGTAAGGATGCGTAGACGCATTCTTGAAATGTGGAGAAAACACTACGTCATAAATGCAGGTTGTTTAGAACTTGATGGGGCGTTAGTAGGTCCTGAAGCTTTGTTTCAAGCATCTGGACATTTGGGAGAATTTGACGATGCTTTAGTCGATTGTGAAGAATGTGGAAAGCAATTCCGTGCTGATCACCTAGTAGATGGAGGTGAAGAAATGTCAAGGGCTGATTTAGCAAAAGCTATTGCTAAGGTTTCTTGTCCAAATTGTAGTTCAGCTCTTTCTGAAATGAGTGCTTTCAATCTAATGTTTGCTACTTCAGTAGGTGCTGGAAAAGGAACTCCAGGATATTTACGTCCTGAAACTGCTCAAAGTATTTTCTTAGCATTTCCATGGCTATTAAGACAAAATAGAGGGAAATTGCCCTTTGCAGGTGCTCAAATAGGTAGGTCTTTTAGAAATGAAATTTCACCAAGGCAAGGGCCAATTAGAATGAGAGAGTTTACACAAATGGAAGTTGAACATTTTTTCTTGCCTAGTGATGAACCTGAACTTCCTTCTGAATTAAAAGATACAAAAATAAATCTTTTACCTGCTGATGGAAAAGAAAACCAAACTACTGTAGGAGAAGCATTTAATTCAAAAATTATCAATTCATCCTTAGTTGCTACACATCTAGCAAGGGCTCAAAATTTTCTAATTTCCATCGGTGTGCCTAATCAAAAATTAAGATTTAGACAACATGGTTCTAATGAAATGGCCCATTATTCTAGCGATTGTTGGGATGGAGAAATTAACACTTCATTAGGGTGGATTGAGATTGTTGGAGTTGCTCATCGTGGCAGTTATGATCTATCTGCTCATGGCAATGCTTCCTCTAGAGAATTAAGAGTTCCCGTGCCTGGCACTGAAAAAGAAATGGAAGTCTGGAAGCCTGATGTTGGAAAATTAGGTAAGGAATTCAAAGGTGATGCAAAGCTCATCCTTGAGGCCATAAAAGATATTAAATTAAAACCAGGAATTAATTTAGACATTAATGGGAAAAATATTGAATTGGGTGAAGATTATATGGCTCAAAAAACTGAACGTGGAAGTGAAATGGTTTATCCAAATGTAGTTGAACCTTCCTTTGGATTGGATAGAATTCTTTATTGTTTACTAGAAAGCTCATGGAATGTGGATGGGGAAAGAGAATGGATCTCTTTACCTCAAGATACTTCTCCATATGATTTGCTTGTTGCTCCTTTAATGACTAAAGATGGTTTAGATACAAAAGCGCATGAAATAATGAAATCTGCCATTGATATTGGAGTTGATGCATATTACGATGAAGCCGGATCAATTGGAAGGCGTTATGCAAGAGCTGATGAAATTGGAATCTTCTATTCCATGACTGTCGATCATCAAACTTTAGAAGATGGAACTGTGACATTAAGAGAAAGAGACTCAAAGAATCAGGGCCGAATATCGATTGAAGATGCGCTAAATCAAGTAAGGAGATAGATTGAATCCTTTGATTGTGCATGTTTTAGCTTTAATTTATGGCGTACCATTTATTTTAATTGGTATTGAACATTTTAGAGAGCCTCAAAAATTTGTTGATATTGTACCAAAATACATGCCTTTTGCATTGTTCTTAGTTTATTTGACAGGAGTGATAGAAATTATTGGTGGTTTAGGAATTATTTATCCCGAAACAAGGGAACTCACCGGGAGATTAATGGTTCTTTTCTTACTTGCAATATATCCTGCAAACTTCAATATGTGGATAAATGATATTCCATACAACGGTACTAGATTGACTACTCAAGGGCATTTAGTCAGATTGTCTGTTCAAATATTGTTGATAATTGGAGCCTTGGGTTTTTCTGGAGATTTACAGAAATTAAGAAAGTGAAACTTGTGAAAATGCATCTATTGCAGTTTCTAAATCTTCATCAGTAATATGAAGGTGAAATACTGCGCGAATTGTTGAATCGTCTGTCGATAAAATGTCAACTCCATGTTTTACCAACTCTCCAATTATTCTTTCTGTATTTCCTTTCCCAACACCAATGAAAACAATATTTGATTGAACATTTTCTGTATTAATTGAAAATTCTGGCATTTCAGCTACTGCTTCTGCAAATGTTTTTGCACGTCTATGATCTTCGCTTAATCTCTCAATATTATTCTCAAGTGCGTAGATTCCTGCTGCCGCCATCATTCCTGCTTGTCTCATACCTCCTCCAAACATCTTTCTCCACCTGTGTGCCTGTGTAAGGTCTTTCTTACTTCCAACTAAAACTGAACCTACTGGCGCGCCTAATCCTTTGGAAAGGCATATTGAAACAGAATCGAAATCGCGAACCATTCTTGCCGAATCTGTGCCGCTTGCAACTACTGCATTGAAAAGTCTAGCACCATCCATGTGTAATTTGCAATCTTTTTCTCTTGCAACTTTACAAATTTCATCTATAGTCTCTTGTGAATAAACTGTGCCTCCGCCTCCTTGTGCAGTATTTTCTACACAAACTAGACTTCCATTTGGATAGTGAGACAAACTTCCTTCAGATTTCCTAATTGAGCTTGATACTTGCTTTGAGGTCATTAATCCATTCTTACCATCAACTAATGCCACTGAACATCCTGAAAGGGCTGCAAATGCACCACCTTCATATCTGTAAACATGGCTATGTGCTTCTGTAACTATTTCGTCTCCTGGTGAAGTATGTGTTCTAGTTGCAACAATATTTGACATTGTTCCAGATGGTACGTAAAGGGCTGCTTCTTTTCCTAATATTTTAGCTGCTTTTTCTTGTAATTCAATTACTGTGAGGTCATCGCCTAAAACATCATCTCCAACTTTCGCCTCAAACATAGCTTCCCGCATGCCTTTGGTGGGTTGCGTAACTGTGTCACTACGGAGGTCTATCACAGATTGCCTTCTGTGTAGTGATTATAATGATTTCTTTTTATTCCAAATATCTTATTTTCTAATTTCAGTTAGAAATTCAACCGATTCTTCCAATCCTTTCATCATTAATAAATATCTTCCAGCATGTTCCGAATCTTCTTCATCCAAGATAAATTTCCGATAACGCCAAGCTGCAACTGAGAGGCTAGCGTACCTGTATAATTCAGGTAAAGCGGTCCTTTCTTCTGGTGAAATTGGACGTACTGATTCATATCCAGATAAGAGTGAAAACCACAATTCTTGAACCGGTTTTTCATCAATCCAGCAGCACCCGATGAATGCTACAACCAAATCGATGGCCAGTATGTTAAAGCACATATCTTCAAAATCAAGAATAGCTA
>Ga0208411_1000104_pt1 | contig 65983 bp, 56 predicted proteins | sample ETN01SmetaG_4_FD_185793 | JGI IMG/M metagenome (GOLD analysis project Ga0208411, IMG submission 185793) | Marine microbial and viral communities from oxygen minimum zone, Eastern Pacific Ocean - ETNP2014F12-01SV261 (SPAdes) (version 2) | ecosystem: Environmental > Aquatic > Marine > Oceanic ... | reverse complement strand
TTTTTTTTTATTTTAAAAAAAAAAAAAAAATATTTTTATTATTCTTTTTTGTTTTACTTTTATCCATTAATTTTTTTTACGGCTCCTTCATTATTAAAAAAAATGAAGAAATTGATAAAACAAAGTTGAATTTTGTAATAAAAATTATTTCTCCAAAAATAGATATTAAAAGATTTTTTCAAAATGAAGAACCCGAAGAAACAATTTTAGATTTGATAAAACTAAGCAAACCTAATAATTTAGAAAATACAGTTTTTATTTTTCCAGAAGGTGTACTTTCTAATATTTATTTACAAGATTTAAAAAATTATAGCTATATCTTTTCAGAAAATTTTTCAGATAAACACAAAATAATTTTAGGTATAAATAGTTATGAAAATTCAAAGATATTCAATTCACTGGTAGTTTTGGACAAAGATGTAAATATCTTAGCAAAATACAATAAAAATAAATTAGTTCCTTTTGGAGAATATTTACCATATGAAAAATTATTAATTAATTTTGGCCTAAAGAAAATTACTCAAGGATACCAATCTTTTTCTTCCGATAATGAAAGAAAAGTAATTAATTTTAATAATATTAGTTTTATTCCTTTGATTTGTTATGAAATAATTTATTCAGGAAATATTAATATAAACAATGAAGATTTTGATTTTATAATTAATATATCGGAAGATGGATGGTTTGGAGATTCTGTTGGTCCACATCAGCATTTTTCTCATTCCATATTTAGATCAATAGAAGAAGGAAAAAATCTAATACGTTCAGCAAACAATGGTATTTCAGCATATATAGACCCAAGCGGAAAAATAATTAGCAAACTCAAATCAACTGATAAGGGATTTTTAGAAATTAATAATTTTAAAAAAACAAAAAAAACTATTTTTAATTCTTATGGAAATAATATTTTCTTTTATTTTTTAATTTTTTACATTAGTTTAATTTTTTTTTTGAAAAAAAGAAGAATAAATGAAGAAAAATTTTTTATTTACAAGTGAGTCAGTTTCAGAGGGACATCCAGATAAAGTTTGTGACAGAATTTCAGACATGGTTGTTGATACTTATTTAGATTCAGAACCTCAATCTAGAGTAGCTTGTGAGACTCTGGCCACAACAAACAAAGTAATATTAGCTGGAGAAGTTAGAGGACCAGAAATTAAAAAAGATGATTTAATTCAAAATGTTAGAGATTGTATAAAGGATATTGGATATGATCAAAAAGGATTTACATGGAAAGAAGCCACAAAAATAGAAAGTCATCTTCATTCTCAATCTGCAGATATAGCAATGGGAGTAGACTCATCGGGAAATAAAGACGAAGGCGCAGGAGATCAAGGAATAATGTTTGGTTATGCGTGTAATGAAACAGATGTTTTAATGCCAGCACCGATTCATTATTCACATAAAATTTTAAAACTTATGGCCGAAGATAGAAAATCAGGAAAATTAAAAAACATTGAGCCAGATTCAAAGAGTCAAATTACAATAGAATATAAAGATGGAAAACCTGCCTCAGTTAAGTCAGTTGTAATATCAACCCAGCACTCTGCTGATGTAAATCAATCTCAAGTTAGAGAATTAGTAAAACCATATATAGAAAGATCCATACCAAAAAATCTTATTAATGGACTTGATGAAAATGAAATTTATATTAATCCCACAGGCAATTTCGTTATCGGTGGTCCAGATGGTGATAGTGGATTAACAGGAAGAAAAATTATTGTAGACACTTACGGAGGTGCGGCACCACATGGAGGAGGAGCTTTTTCTGGAAAAGATCCTACCAAAGTTGATAGGTCAGCCGCATATGTATCAAGATATTTAGCGAAAAATGTTGTGGCCTCAAAAATTGCAGAAAAATGTTTAATTCAGCTTGCTTATGTTATTGGAGTTTCAAAACCTTTATCAATTTATGTAGATCTTTTTGATAACGATGAAGAAAAAAATAAACATGTTGAAAAGTTGATAAATGAAAATTTTGATTTAAGCCCAAGAGGAATTAGAGAGATGTTAGGTTTAAATAAACCAATTTATGAGAAAACAGCTGCTTATGGACACTTTGGTAGAGAACCAGATTCTAATGGATCATTTTCTTGGGAAAAAACAGATAAATCAGACGTTTTCAATCAGTAAATAAAGTTGAATATTTAAAAAAAATACCTATATTCCAGGTACATTGTTGAAATTTCAAAATGGGCTTCGGCCCATTTTTTTTTGGAGAAAGCTAAATGTTAAATAGAAGAGCAGATAAATTAGAATTAATTAGAATTGCTGAAGCGGTAGCGCTAGAAAAGTCTATTGATAAAGAATTAATTATAGATTCCATGGAAAATGGAATAGCAAAAGCCGCCAAATCAAAGTTTGGATCTGAAAATGAAATTAAGGTTCAAATTAATAGAGATAACGGTGATATTGGTATTTTTAGAAAATTATTGATAGTAAAAAATCCTGAAAATATAAATGTAGAGATAAGTCTAGAAGATGCATTAAAGCTTGGTGAAATTAATATAGACAAAAAAATTGGTGACGAAATATTACAACCTTTGCCCTCTTTTGATTTTGGTAGAATTGCAGCACAAACTGCAAAACAAGTAATAACTTTTAATGTTAGAGAAGCCGAAAGAGAAAGACAATATAATGATTTTATAGATAAAAAAGATACAATTTTAAGTGGGATTGTAAAAAGATTAGAATTTGGAAATGTGATTGTTGATCTAGGTCGAACTGAATCAATTATACAAAAAAATGAGTTGATTCCGAGAGAAAATATTAAAGCGGGCGACAGAATTAAAGCTTATTGTTTGGATGTTAGAAGAGAACCTAGGGGGCAACAAATATTTTTATCTAGAGCACATCCAAAGTTTATGGAAAAACTATTTATACAGGAAGTTCCAGAAATTTATGATGGTTTAATTGAAATTAAGTCTTCATCAAGAGATCCTGGAAGTAGAGCAAAAATTTGTGTTAAAGCTATTGACACATCTTTAGATCCAGTAGGTGCTTGTGTTGGAATGAGAGGAAGCAGAGTTCAAGCAGTTGTTAACGAACTTCAAGGAGAGAAAATTGATATAGTTAATTGGTCTGAAGATCCAGCTGTTGTTGTAGCAAATGCGCTGTCGCCAGCAGAAGTTCAAAGAGTAAATGTCCATAACGAAGAAAGAAAATTAGATGTAATTTTATCAGAGGAAAATTTGAGCAAGGCAATCGGAAGAAGAGGGCAAAATGTTAGGTTGGCTACAAAATTATTAAATTATGAAATAAACATTATGACAGACGAAGAAGACTCTGAAAGAAGACAATTAGAATTTAAAGAAAAAACAGATAATTTTGTCAAAAATTTGGAATTGGATGAAACTTTAGGACAATTACTAGTTGCCGAAGGCTTTTCTACAATTGATGATATTAAAGATAGCACTCCTGAGTTATTAGCAAAAATAGAAGGAATTGAAACTGATACAGCTAAAGAATTAATTGATAGAGCCAAAGAGTTTTATAAAAAAGACCAAGAAGAAATTTCAAATAAAATTAAAGATCTTGGTTTGGAAAACGATTTAATCAATCATAAGGGATTAACACCCGGAATGTTAGTGACACTTGGAGAACAAAAAATATTAACACTACATGATTTTGCAGATTTAGCATCAGATGAATTGACAGGCAGTTATGACGCGATTAAAGGAGAAAGAGTTAGAATCAAAGGATGTTTGGAAGATTTTGCTTTATCAAAAAAAGAAGCGGATGATCTAATTATGTCTGCTAGAGATAAAGCTTATCAAGATTGAGAGATGAAAAATGGAAAAGAAAAAATTAAAGTTATCAATTTCTGGAAGTACCAATAAAACTATTAGCAGTATAGAACAAGCCAAAAATCAACCAAAAAATACTGTTGTAATTGAAAAAAAATCCAAAAGATTTTTAGGAAAATCAAATATTTCAAGATCTATTTCAACTAACAATAAATCAAATAACAAATCTTCATTTATACAAAGAAAGCCTAATGATTTTAAACCATTTCCAAATATTAGTTCTGATTTTGAGAAAAGAAAATTAGCCGAACAACGGGCAACAAAAAGAATTAAAGGAGAAGTTTCTACAAAAGATAACAAAGTAAATAAACTTGGAGGCAAAAGAAGAGAGTTAAAATTAACCATATCTAGAGCTTTAAGTGATGATGAAATAGGAACTAAATCTAGAAGCCTGGCATCATTGAAAAGAGCAAAACAAAAAGAAAATAGAAGTTTAAATAAAGACGAAACCAAAGAAATATTACAACCAATTAAAAGAAATATTAATATTCCCGAGCTGATAACTATCAGAGAGCTTGCAAATAGAATGGCAGAACAATCAAGTAATATCATTAAACATTTATTAGGAATGGGTGTAACTGTTACCATTAATCACACAATAGATTCAGATACCGCCGAATATTTGGTTAAGGAATTTGGACATAACCCAATTAAAGAGGAAAAAGCAGAAGAAATAATTGAAAAAATAAAAGAAGTTAAAACTCAAAATTTAAAAAGTAGAGCACCGATTGTAACTGTAATGGGTCATGTTGATCATGGAAAAACTTCTGTATTAGATGTTTTAAGGAAAGCAAATGTAGTCTCAGGAGAGTTTGGGGGAATTACGCAACATATTGGAGCTTATCAAATTAATCATAATTCAAATAAAATTACTTTTATTGACACCCCAGGGCATGCTGCATTTACTGAAATGAGAGCAAGAGGATCTAAGTTAACTGACATAGTAATTTTAGTAGTAGCAGCTGATGATGGTGTTAAACCCCAAACAATTGAATCAATAAAACATGCTAAAGCCGCGGGCGTTCCAATAGTAGTTGCAATAAATAAATGTGATCTTCCAGAGGCAGACCCCCAAAAGATTAAAAATCAATTATTAGAATATGAATTGATTGCAGAAGATCTTTCAGGAGACACTTTGATGGTTGAAATTTCAACTAAAACTAAAAAAAATCTTGAAAAACTTGTTGAGTCAGTTGTACTTCAGGCAGAATTATTAGATTTAAAGACAGATTTCGAAACTGATGCGAAAGGCATAGTATTAGAGTCAAAAATTGATATTGGCAGAGGACCAGTTGCAAATGTTATAATAACTGTAGGCACTTTAAAAAAAGATGATTTTTTTGTTAGTGGACTAAAATGGGGAAAGGTTAGAGCAATTATAAATGATCAGGGAAAAAATATTGATATTGCTGAGCCAGCAACACCAGTTGAAATTATTGGAATAAATGGGGCATCAAAAGCTGGAGACGATTTTATAGTTTTACCAAATGAAAAAGAAGCAAAGAATTTATGTGATGCTAGAATTCAAGAAACAAAAGAAGGCAAAAATCCATTAACATTTGTTACACAAGATTCAGCATTTAAAGATGTTGCATCAGAAGAACTAAATATTATTATCAAATCTGACGTGCATGGATCTTCCGAAGCAATTAAGAGTGCAATTAATCAAATTAAGCATGATGAGGTTAAGCCCAAAATACTTCTTTCTGATATTGGCATGATAACTGAAACAGACGTAACCCTTGCCAAAGCTTCAAATTCATTATTAATTGCGTTTAATGTAAAACCCAGCAAAGAAGCAAAAAAAAGAGCGGAGCAAGAAAAGATTACAATATCCTCATTTAATATAATTTATGAAGTGTTAGATTTTATAAAAAGTAAAATGTCTGGATTATTAACACCGGATGTTGATGAAAAAATTATTGGTACGGCTGAAATTCTTGAAATATTTAAAGTATCCAAAGTAGGAAAAGTTGCTGGCTCAAAAGTTGTTGATGGAGAGATTACCCAAGATTCAAATGCTAGAGTAATTAGAGATGGAGCAATAATATTTAATGGTAAAATTGGATCAATTTTTAGAGAAAAAAACCAAACAAAACAGGTTTCAGCAGGACTTGAATGTGGAATAACTTTAAAAGATTATGGTGACTTTCAAAAAAAAGATATTATTGAAGTTTATAATTCAACTGTAACGGAGAGAACAATTTAAATGACTAGTCTAGGAAAACCAATTACACAAAGACAATTAAGAGTTGGAGAAATGATCAAACAAGCTTTGGGTATGCTTTTTATAAGAGATGAAGCTAAATTAACAAATATTTCTACAAAAGAAATTACAGTTACAGAAGTTAGAATGTCACCAGATTTAAAAACAGCAAAAATATTCGTTATGCCACTTGGTGGAAAAAATGCAGAAGAGATTATTGAAAAATTAAAAGAATTTTCATTTGTGATCAGAAAAGTTTTATCGAAGAAAATAGTAATGAAGTTTTTACCAAAACTTTATTTTGTCAAGGATGATTCCTTTGATTATGCTGAAAAAATTGAAAACTTAATAAAACAAACTAATAAACAAGGATAATAAATGACAAAAAGAGCAAAAGAACTTGCAATACATGACAAAGACACTGGTTCGTCAGAATTTCAGGTGGCTCAATTAACAGATAAAATTGAGAACCTGTCAAAACATATTAAACAGTTTAAGAAAGATAAACACTCATCAGTAGGTTTATTAAGAGCTGTTAATAGAAGAAAGAAGTTGTTGGACTATTTAAAGAAAAATAAATTAGATTCTTACAAAAATGTACTGTCGAAATTGAATTTAAGAAAATAGAGATCAAGATAGATAGAACGAAACGAACGAAACGAAATGGAAATGAAATGTTTAAAGTATATAAGAAAGAAATAGAAGTAGCAGGAAAGAAAATAAGTTTAGAAACAGGTAAAGTAGCAAGACAGGCTGACGGAGCAATCATCGCTTCATGTGGTGAAACAGTTATTTTAGCAACAGTGGTGGGAGCAAAGAAAGTAAATCCAGATATGGATTATTTTCCATTATCAGTGAACTACCAGGAAAAATATTATGCTGGTGGAAAAATACCAGGCGGTTATTTTAAAAGAGAAGCAAGACCAACTGAAAGTGAAACATTAATCTCAAGATTAATTGATAGACCAATCAGACCTTTGTTTCCTGATGAATTTAAAAATGAAGTTCAGTTATTACCAACAGTAATTTCATATGACAAAGAAAACCAACCAGATATTTTAGCAATTACTGCTTCATCAGCAGCGCTAGCTATCTCAGGAATGCCGTTTATGGGCCCCGTAGGTGCATCTAGGGTAGGTTATGTTGATAGTAAGTATATTCTTAATCCATCAAAAGCTGAATTAGAAAGTTCAAGTTTAGATTTAGTTGTAGCAGGTACTAAAGATGCTGTTCTTATGGTTGAGTCTGAAGCAAATGGTTTAACAGAAGAAGAAATGTTAAATGCAGTTAAATTTGGACATGAAGGATTTGTTCCAGTAATCGAAATGATTGAGGAACTTACAAAAGAATGCAGAAAGCCCGAGTGGACCGTTGAGAAAAAAGATTTATCTGAAGTTAAACAAAAACTTGAGGAAACTTTTACAGAAGACTTAAAGAAAGCTTTTGCTACAAGAGATAAGCAAGATAGATCAAATCAAATTTCAGAGATCACTGATAAAGCTAAAAAACTTTATGAAGAAAATGAAAATTATTCTGATCTAGACGTAAATACAGAACTTAAAAATCTTGAAAAATCTATAGTTAGAACAGACATTCTTAAAAATAAAAATAGAATTGATGGTAGAGGTTTATCAGATGTAAGACCCATCTCATGTGAAGTTGGCGTTTTACCAAGAACTCATGGTTCTGCTTTGTTTACTAGAGGAGAAACTCAAGCAATTGTTGTTACTACTTTGGGTACTTCTGACGATGAGCAAAGATTAGAAAGTTTAGACGGACAACAAAGAGAAAGATTTATGCTTCACTATAATTTTCCTCCTTTTTCAGTTGGTGAAACGGGGAGAATTGGAACTGGAAGACGTGAAATTGGACATGGTAAACTAGCATGGAGAGCAATTAACTCTTCACTTCCTTCAAAAGAAAGTTTTCCTTACACTTTTAGAATAGTATCTGAAATAACAGAGTCTAATGGTTCATCTTCAATGGCAACTGTTTGTGGAACTTCATTAGCATTAATGGATGCTGGTGTTCCAATTAAAGAACCAGTTGCAGGTATTGCAATGGGCTTAATTAAAGAAGGTGACGATTTTAGTGTATTATCTGACATTCTAGGAGACGAAGATCATTTAGGTGATATGGACTTTAAAGTTGCTGGAACTAAAGATGGAATTACATCTCTTCAAATGGATATCAAAATTACAGGTATTACATTTGAAATTATGGAACAGGCTTTAAATCAAGCTAAAGATGGAAGAATTCACATCTTAGGAGAAATGAATAAAGCACTAGATAAATCTAGAGCAGAAGTTGGCAAACACACTCCAAAAATAGAAAAAATTACAGTTGATAAAAAAGATATTGCAGCAGTTATTGGTAAAGGTGGCGCAACAATTAGAGAAATTGTTGAAAAATCAGGTGCTAAAGTTGATGTTAATGACGAAGGTGTTGTAACTGTTGCTGCTCCAGATGAAGAGTCTAGAAACATTGCTCTACAATTCATTAAAGACATAACTGCTAAAGCTGAATTGAATAAGATTTATAACGGAAAAGTTATGAAAATTATGGAATTTGGTGCATTTGTGAACTTTTTAGGTAAACAAGACGGCCTTGTTCATATCTCGGAGCTTGCTGACAAAAGAGTTGCTAAAGTAACTGATGTTGTCAAAGAAGGTGATGAGGTAAAAGTAAAAGTCATTGGATTTGATAGAGGTAAAGTTAAATTATCTATCAAACAAGCGGCTGTATAATTAATTCTAGGGGCATCTGGCAACAGAACGCCCCTACCTATTTAAAGTTTAACTAAATTTAACTAAATTTCAGGTAATATTTTTAGGATCTGGCATTCCTACTTTATTATATCCAGCATCTACATAGTGAATTTCACCAGTAACTCCGCCTCCAAGATCACTTAAAAGGTATAGGGCTGAGTTTCCAACATCATGAATATCAACATTTCTCTTCAAAAATGAGTGATCTTCGTTCCATTTATATAGGAATTTTGCATCTCCAATAGCTGATGCCGCTAAGGTTTTTATTGGTCCAGCACTAATTGCGTTTACTCTAATTCCTTTTGCTCCTAAATCTCTTGCAAGATATTTAACACTTGCTTCAAGAGCAGATTTACAAACACCCATTACATTATAATTTGGGATAGCTTTGTTAGACTCGTAAGTTAAAGTTAACATACTTCCACCCTCTTTCATTATTTTAGAAGCTTCTCTTGCAACTTCTGTAAATGAAAAACATGAAATTAACATACTTCTTAAAAAATTTTCTCTCGTTGTATTTAAATATTCTCCAGATAGCTCTGATTTATCTGAAAATGCAACTGCATGAACAACAAAATCAATCTGTCCCCATTTAGCTTTTACATCTTCAAAAAGTTTTATTACTTCTTCTTTATTTTCAACATCACAGCTAAAAGTAATATTTGAATTTAATTTTTCTGCTAAAGGGATAACTCTTTTTTTAAGTGCATCACCAAGATAAGTGAAAGCTAACTCTGCACCTGCTTCTGCAAGTTTTTGAGAAATACCCCAGGCTATAGATCTTTCATTGGCAACGCCCATGATTAATCCTTTTTTACCTTTCATTAAACTCATCAATTATACTTTCTCAAATACTAAAGTTGCATTTGTTCCGCCAAATCCAAAGCTGTTGGACATTATTGCATTAAGAGTTACACCTTTTTCAACTTTAGTTACAATTGGAAATTTTTTAGCTTCGTCATCCATATCAGTAATATTTGCAGATGCAGATATAAAATTATTTTTCATCATAATTAAACTATATATTGCTTCGTGAACCGATGTAGCACCAAGAGAATGACCGGACAAAGATTTTGTAGAACTTATTTTAGGTTTATAATCTGGAAAAGCCTCACCTACTGCCTTTAATTCTGTAATATCGCCTACAGGCGTTGAAGTTCCATGAGTATTAATGTAATCAATCTTGTTTTTTGCTGTACTTAAAGCCATATTCATACATCTTGCAGCACCTTCTCCTGAAGGAGCGACCATATCATATCCATCAGACGTTGCTCCATAACCTGTTATTTCTGCGTATATCTTGGCTCCTCTAGCCTTCGCATGTTCATATTCTTCCATAACCAAAACACCCCCACCTCCTGAAATCACGAATCCATCTCTTGTTTTGTCATAAGGTCTTGAAGCTGTCTCTGGTTTATCATTATATTTTGATGATAGAGCTGTCATGGCGTCAAACATTGCGGTTAGTGCGAAATGAACTTCGTCGCTACCACCTGCAAAAATTATATTTTGTTTTCCTAATTGAATTAACTCCATGGCATTTCCAATACAGTGTCCACTTGTTGCGCATGCAGAACTTATTGTATAATTAACTCCTTTAATTTTAAAAGGAACAGCCAACGTTGCCGATGCTGTACTTGCCATTGTTCTTGGAACCACAAAAGGCCCCATTTTTTTTGGATTTTTTTCTCTTGTTTTGTCTGCTGCAAGTATTACATTTTTTATAGAAGGTCCTCCGGAACCCATAACCATTCCAGTTGTTATATTGCTAACATCTTTTTCTTCTAATCCTGAATCTTTTACAGCTTCATTCATTGCCACATAGTTATATGCTGAGCCATCACCCATAAATCTTATTATTTTTCTATCGATGTGATCTTCTAATTTGATATTCGGCAATCCATGGACATGACTTTTTAAATTATATTCTTTATATTTTTCAGAAAATGAAATTCCTGATTTTGAATTTATTAAAGATTGATAAACTTCTTCTTGATTGTTACCTAAACAAGAAACTACACCTATTCCTGTAATTACTACTCTTCTCATTATTTAAATAATCCCACCTTTAAGTTTTCTGCTGAATAAATTTTTTTGCCATCAGCTAATAAAACACCATTTGCAAGACCAACAGTAGTTTCACCTTTTGCTAATATTCTTTTCATATTAATTTCATACGTAGCCATTTTGACATTTTTTAGAACCTCACCAGTAAATTTCACTGTACTTACACCAAGAGCTCTTCCTCTACCTGGGTTTCCTAGCCATCCTAAGAAAAACCCAACCAACTGCCACATTGCATCTAAGCCTAAACATCCAGGCATTACTGGATCTTCTTTAAAATGGCAGTCAAAAAACCACAAATTATCTTTAATATCAAGTTCTGCTTTCATTGAGCCTTTGTTAAAAGTACCTTTATTTTCAGTTATTTCTGTTATTCTATCGAACATTAGCATTGGTGGATAAGGTAATTTTGCATTACCAGGACCAAACAGCTCACCATTTGCACAACTTATCAATTCATCGTAATTAAATGATCCTTTTTTCATAAAATTTTATCCTTATTACTTGATTTAACAACATTATAATATAGAAATTGTTTAGAATAATTATAAAATGCAATGCCTTCTAGCATAGAATACATAGAAAAACTAAGAAAATCAAACTTAAGACCAACCAAACAAAGGATTAAAATTTGCGAAGTCTTATTTAATGCAGATAAGACTTTTCATTTTACAATTAGCGATTTAGCTAAAATGATAGAAGTAAACGCTAATCAAAAAATTTCTTTAGCAACAGTTTATAACACCATTCACGCATTTGAAAAAAAAGGATATCTTAAAGAAATAGCAATTAATTCAAGTCAAACTTATTTTGACACAAACACATCAAATCACCATCACTTTTTTGACGAAAAAGAAAAAGAACTAATCGATTTAGAAAATGATGGTTTGGATCCAATCAATATAAAAAAAAATATCCCAGGAAAAATAATCAAATCAGTTGAAGTTCTTGTAAAAGTTGATGTTGATAAATAATTTATAACTATTCTAAACTGTTGACATACAATTTAGAATCATTATTAACTATTTATAAATGAATATTCCAGAAGTAAAATTTAGAACTAGAATAGGTGATAATCAGAGTATAGGTGGAGGATGTTCTATTGGTGGAGAATGGAAAGATGTTTCTACAAACGAATTATTTAATAAAAAAAAAACTGTCCTATTTTCATTACCCGGAGCTTATACGCCCACTTGCTCATCTCAACAATTACCGGGATATGAAGATAAATATGAGGATTTAAGAAAATATGTAGATGAGGTTTACTGTTTGTCAGTAAACGATTCATTTGTAATGAATGCTTGGTTTAGGGATCAAAACATAAAAAAAGTTAAACCAATAGGAGATGGAGAAGGTCAATTTACAAAAGGAATGGGTATGTTGGTTAATAAACCAAAACAAGGATTTGGTATGAGATCATGGAGATATTCTGCATTCATAGATAGTGGCAAAGTTGTTAAAATGTTTGTAGAAGATGGAAAAAATAATGAAAGTAATGACGAAGATCCATTTAAAGTAAGTGATGTTAATACTATGTTAAATTATTTGAAAAAATAAATTTAAATAATTCTAAGATCTCTAATAAAATTTATTCAGCATTTCCCCAAATATTATTATTATCTACCCATCCTGAAAATTGATCTGTATTTACATTACACCAATTTTTTTCGCATTTTTTTATTAACAAAAGTCTTCCACTATCTAATTTAGCCAAAGGTTTTGAGTATTTAGTTGGTTTTTTAAAAAGAATTTTAGTTGATATCGTTATCAAAGATTTTGATTTTCTTAATTGAGATATGTGTATCCAGCCACTATTTTTTTTATGATCAATAATTCTTCTAAAATTTTCTTTTTTATCAATTAATTTTACAGGCAGATTAATTTTTCTGTAAATATATTTAATAGGATAGTCAAAGCTAGGCCCATATCTTACATTTACTTTATTATTTTTGAGCATTAGGAAATTTTTTTTTCCGTCAGAATATGAATTAAAAATAAAAAAAAATAAACAGAAAAAAAAAATTATGAATTTGAACATGTGCAACTTTTTCTTTTTTTAAATAATACTTTTCTAAAGTTTAAGTTTAGAAAGTCTAAAATTAAAATATTTGATTCCAAACTCCTACCAATATTTAATATTTTTTTTAAGACCTCATTTCCTTGTATTGCCCCTACAATATTTGCCGTAGTTCCCAATATTCCTTCAGATTCACAATTTAGTATTTCATCAGATGGTTCTGATTGATAAAAACACTTTAAACACGAGCTTTTTTTTGAATTAAAATCAAACGTAAAAACGTGGCCATCAAATTTACTAATTGCTCCTACGATTAATTTTTTTTTAAATTTTAAAGAAAATTTATTTAATAAGAATTTTGTTTGAAAATTGTCGCTACCATCAACTATAATATCATATTCATTTATAATATTATTTAAATTTTTTTCATTTGCTTTTTTATTATAAATATTAATTTTGACTTCTTTATTGATTAAATTTAATTTTTTTTTAACCACATCTACTTTATATTTACCAACATCTTTTTTTGTATAAAGAGTTTGTCTATGAATATTAGATAAACTTACTTTATCATAATCTATAACGCCTATTTTACCTACGCCCGATCTTGTTAATAAATCCGCCACCGGACAACCAAGTCCACCCGCACCAACTATTAATACTTTAGAATTAAGAATTTTTTTTTGACCAATTGTGCCAATATTTTTTAATATTATTTGTCTTGAATATCTTATTAAAGAATTTTTATTCAGGTTTTTTTTCATTTACCAGTTGATCCAAAACCTCCAGATCCTCTCAAAGTTTTTGGTAAATCTTCAACTTCTTCAAATTCAGCTTTTATTATTGGCATTAATATCATTTGAGCAACTCTATCATTATTATTTATAATGAATTCTTTTTTACCATGATTAAATAAAATAATTTTTATTTCTCCTCTGTAATCACTATCAATTGTTCCGGGAGTATTTAGTACACTCATGCTGGATTTAGCCGCAAGACCCGATCTTGGCCTAATTTGGACTTCTGTATCTTCTGGAATTGCAATTGATATACCAGTAGGAATCAATGCAGACTCTTGTGGTTTAATATTAATTGGGCTTTCTATAAATGCCATTAAATCCATACCAGAAGATCCATCAGTTTTATATTTTGGCAGTTGAACTTTTGAATAAAGTTTTTTAATTAAAACTTTGACCATTAAATTAGTTCAATTTTTCTATTACTCTATTAACAAGTTCTAAAGCAACTAATGATTTGCTCATTTTCTTGAGATTTTCATTTTTTTTATCTTTATAAAAAATTGAAACTTGGTTTTCATCTGAATCAAATCCAATTGAATTATCAGATACATCATTTGCTACGATCCAATCACAGTTCTTTTCTTCTAATTTTTTTATTGAGTTTTTAACTAAGTTGTTTGTTTCTGCGGCAAAACCAATAGTTAATTTAGGTCTTAAAGAATTATGCTTGGAAACATTAGCAAGAATATCAATGTTTTTTTCTAAAGATAAATTGAGATTTTCTTTCTTTTTTATTTTTTTGTTTTCATAATTCAAAATTTTGTAGTCAGCTACAGCCGCAGTAAATACAGCAACATCTGCTGGCAAATTTTTTATAGTTATATCAAACATTTCTTGGGCCGTATCAACTTTAATAAAATTTAATCCAGATATTGGATCTAAATTAGTTTGGCCAGAAATAAGAGTTGTTTCAAAACCGTTATCTCTAAATGATTTAGCAATTTCGTATCCCTGTTTTCCGCTAGATTTATTAGTTATGAATCTAACAGGATCTATGTATTCTCGAGTTGGCCCAGCTGTTACTAAAGCTTTAAATTTATTATTTTTTTCCTTGTTATTAAAATATATTTCAATTTGTTTTATAATTTCATTTGGTTCGGTCATTTTTCCTTTACCAAATTCACCACATGCCATATCCCCTATTTCTGGACCGATTATTGTGTATCCATAATTTTTTAATTTATTAATATTTTCTTTAGTTGATGGGTGTTCCCACATTCTTACATTCATTGCTGGTGCTAAATATATTTCTTTATCTGATGCCAATATTACAGTTGAAGCAAGATCATCAGATGAACCTGAGCTTAATTTTGAAATAGTGTTTGCAGTTATAGGCGCTACTAAAATTAGATCGGCCCATCTTGATAAAGAAATATGATCCATTTCAGATTCATTTTCAACACTGAAAATATCGTCATAAACTTTTTCTTGCGAAAGAGATGATATAGATAGAGGTGTTACAAATTCTTTAGCACTTTTTGTTAATATCGTTTTTACTTGTGCATTACTCTTCTTTAAACCTCTAATAATCTCTAAACTCTTGTATGCAGATATACCCCCACATATAATCAGTAGAATTTTCTTGTTTGATAAATCAATCACCGTGCGAATTAAAATACTAATAAACTTGCAATTACAAGCAATAATATACCAATAATAGTTTGATTTCTAAACGTAATCATTTCTGATTTTTTAAGATTTAGTTCATTAAAGGAATTTGAATTTTGTGGAATTTGACCGCTAGCCAAAAAAGTTAGAGCATGATTAGCTTTATCCATTACTTCAGGCAAATTGGGAAGTTTTTTTATAACATCAACAGAGTCTTTCAATGTTTCATTAATTGTATTAATAGGATCTTTAGTTTCGCTTAACCATTTTTCTAATACAGGTTTTGAAGTTTTCCAAATATTAGTTTCAGGATTTAATTTTCTTGCAACTCCTTCTACAACAACCATGGTTTTTTGTAACATCAGTAATTGAGGTTGAGTTTGCATATTAAATTTTTCTGTAACATCAAATAGCTGCTTAAGTAACTTCCCTCCCGAAATATCTTTAACTGATTGACCAAAAATTGGTTCTCCAATGGATCTTAGTGCTTGAGCCAAATCACTAACAGGAACTTCTTTTGGAACTAAACCTGCAGATAAATGAACTTCAGCTACTTTGTTATAGTCTCTTTGAATAAATCCAAATAAGATTTCAGCTAAAAATCTTTGACTTAATTTATCCAACCTTCCCATAATTCCAAAATCTATAGGAATAATTTGACCACTATTATTAATAAAAATGTTACCTTGATGCATATCGGCATGGAAAAATCCATCTCTTATAGCGTGCCTTAAAAAATGTTGAATTATATCTGAGGCTATTTTTTTTGTATCAATATTTCTTTTTAATAGCTCTTCAGTTTCTCGGATAGAAATTCCATCAACCCAATCAAGTGTCATCACGTTTTCACTAGTAAAATTCCAGTAAATTTTTGGAACTTTAAATCCTGCATCATTCTTTGTATTTTCAGAATATTCATTTGCCGCTGCTGCTTCAAATCTTAAATCCATTTCAAGATTGGTAATTTCTTTTAATAAAAAAACAACTTCAACTAATTTTAGTCTTTTTGTTTTTTGTATAGAAGACTCAACAAAAAAAGCTAAAAGCATAAGTGCATCAATTTCTTCGTTAAATTTTTTTTTAATATTTGGTCTTAATATTTTTATTGCCACGTCTTTTATTGTTCCATTGTCATTAATTTGGGCTTTGTGAACTTGAGCTATTGATGCGGCAGCGGCTGGCTCACTTAAATTAATAATTGAATTATACATTTCATTTCCCAATTCTTTTTTAATCATTTCTTTTGCTTCAGATAATGAAAAGGGTGGCAGTTTATCTTGAAGAGTCTCTAATTGTTTAGATAATTTTTCTCCAATAATGTCAGGTCTTGTAGCTAAAAATTGTCCAAGCTTAATAAAAGTGGTACCCATTGACTGTAAAGAATTGGAAAGTTTTTTTTCTTCACTTTGAGTTTGACCAACCTCACTATTGTTTGAAAAAGAGAAACCAATTATTTTATAAAGTATTTTAATTATCAATGGAGGTTCATTAAATTTTGTAACTATCGCCAGAGCATCAGATTTTGCCAATTTTCTTCCTAATTTAAATAATATAAATAGCCTTTTAATCATTATATTTTCCAGCCAGAATGAATAGCGACTATACCTCCAGACAAATTTCTATAACTACAATTTTGAAAATTATTCCGCTTCATTAGGTCAATAAGCTCATCTTGATTTATAAATTCATCTATGCTTTTTGTAAGATATTCATATGGTTCTTTTTCTCCAACTATAGCTTTCCCAATAAGTGGAATTAATTTTGAATAGTATTTATAAAAAAATTCTAAATTTGAGTTTTGTATTTTAGAAAACTCTAAACATAAATATCTACCACCAGGCTTTAGTACTCTGTAAGCTTCAGATAAAGATTTATTTAAACTATTAGTATTTCTTAACCCAAAACTAATAGTGTAATAATCACATGAATTTTCTTTCAAAGATAGTTTTTCAGCTGAATTAACCATCCATTTAATACTTTTATACTTTTTAAGCTTATTTCTACCTTTTTCGATCATACTTCTATTAGGATCTATGCAAAATATTTCATTATCTTTATTTGTAAAATCTAAATATAATTTACCGATATCACCTGTTCCGCACGCAACATCTGCAAGTATTTTATTGGAAGAGGGATTCATCCAATTTAAAAGATTTTTTTTCCAAATTCTATGAATGCCTAAAGACATAAAATCATTCATAAGATCATATTTATCATAGACCTTATTGAATACATTTTCTACTAGCCCTTCTTTATTTTGAAGATATTGTTGCATAAAAATAATTATTTAAGATTAATATAGTACTAAATGCCAGAATTGCCAGAAGTAGAAATAATTAGACGGTCTTTAGAAAAAAAAGTCAAAGATAAGGTTATTCAAAAAGTACTAGTAAAAAATAGAAATTTACGGTTTAAGATTCATTCAAAATTCGAGAGACATTTATATAAAAAGAAAATTAAAAAGGTTGATAGATTTTCCAAATATTTAATATTGATATTTGAGGATATGGCCGGTTTTATAATCCATCTTGGAATGTCAGGCACAATACATTTACGTGATATAAATAAAAAAAATATTTTTACAAATACAAGTTTTTATTATTCACCAATATTGCCAAATAAACATAATCATGTTGAAATTCAATTTGATAAAATAATATTTATTTATAATGATACAAGAAGATTTGGATATTTTTCAACTTTTAATAATAAAATTGAATTAAAAAGAAAATTTAGTAATTTTGGACCAGAACCGTTTTCTAACTTATTTAATATTGAGTACATTACTAAATATTTAAAAAAAAAAGAAAAAAATATTAAAAATTTTTTGTTAGATCAGAAATTTGTTTCAGGAATAGGAAATATATACGCAAGTGAAATATTATATATTTCTAAAATTAACCCTATTAGAAAGGCAAAAAACTTGACAAAAGATGAGTGTAAAAAAATATTATTATATTCAAAATTAGTTTTAAAAAAAGCCATACAGAAAGGAGGATCAAGCATTAGAGATTTTCAAAATATAAATGGAAAAATGGGTTCGTTTCAAAAAGATTTTAAAGTTTATCAAAGGGAAAACTTAAATTGTTTAAAACCCAAATGTAAGGGTGTTATTAAAAAAAAAATTATATCAAATAGATCTAGTTTTTTTTGCAGTTTTTGCCAAAAATAAACAATTATTCTATTGACCACTATAAAATCTCAATATATACAATCGCGCTTATGGCAAACACAAAATCAGCAATCAAACGAGTTCGAAAAATTTCAAGACAAACTGAAGTAAACAAATCTAGGAAAAGTAAATTTAGATCATCATTAAAGAAAATGAATGCTCTTATAGATAAAAAAGATAAAAAAGAAGCTTTAGCCTATCTACCAAAATTAAATTCCGAGTTGATGAAAATTGCTAAAACTGGTGTAATTAAGAAACAAAATGCCTCTAGAAATGTTTCACGAATAACTAGAAAAATTAATTCTCTTTAAACAACTCAAAGTAGTTAAATAATAAATATATTTTTTTTATTAATATTTTAATTGATAAAATTACAACTACTAAGATTGTTAAGACTTGCAATAACAACATCTAAATCTTTTTTTTTTTGTAGCACAACATATAGAAAAATTTTTTATATAGTAAATATAATTTTACTAATATTTTTCTACTCAGGATTTAAAAAAAAATTCAATTAATAATTTATACAATCGTAAATTTTATTTATTTTTATTTTTACAAATAAACTTATTGAAATAAATAACTATAAGTTTTAAGTGAAGTTCCTTCATGAAAAATAATTTACAAAATTCCAGTATTTCAATCGAAAAAAAAATTGATTGGAAGGCAGTACAATCCACCATGAAAGAAAAGCTTGGACAAGATATTTTTGAAAGTTGGTTAAAAAAAATTGAATTAATTGAAGAGTTCAATAATTATGTTTTGATATCGGTTTCAACAAGATTTATAAGAGATTGGATAACATCCAGATATTTAGATCAAATATTACAAATCATTAAAGAATATAGAAAAAATATAATAAGAATAGAATTTGTTATAGAGGATAAAAATAATAAACAATCTAAAAGTTTTAAAAATGATTTAGAAAAAAACAATGAAAATTTCATTAAAGACAATGTATCGTTTATTAAAGACTCTTTTCTTCAATATAATAGAATTGATCCAAATAAAAATTTTGATAATTTTATAACCGGTCCTAGCAACAAATTAGCTTTTGAGGCGTCAAAGAAAGTTTCCCAAGATGTTTCACATTACAATCCTCTTTATCTTTACGGAGGCGTTGGTATGGGGAAAACACATTTATTGAATTCTATAGGTTTAAGTTTAAAGGAAAAAAATAAAGTATTGTTTATTTCAGCGGAAAGATTCATGTATCAATTTGTTAAATCAATTAAATCAAATGAAATGGTTAAATTTAAGGAATACTTTAGGAATACTGATATTTTATTAATTGATGATATTCAATTTATGAATGGTAAAGAAGCTATGCAGGAAGAATTTTTTCACACTTTTAATGCTTTAATAGAAAAAGGTTCTCAGATAATAGTTTCGGCAGACAGACCTCCAAATAAATTAACTAGGATACAGGAGAGAATTAAATCTAGATTTTCTGGAGGTTTAGTTGTTGATATTCAGAATCCCGATTATGAATTAAGATATAAAATTATTAAATCTAAAACTGATGAGCTTGAATTATTTTACTCAAACCAGATAAATATAAATAAAGAAATACAAGAGTTCATTAGCAATGAAATTAGAACAAGCATTAGAGAATTAGTGGGAGCACTAAATCGAATTGTCTCATTCTCAAGAATCTATAATAAAGTTCCAAGTTTATCCGAAGTTAGGGTAATATTGAAAGATTTACTAAATTTTTCAGAAAATAAAGTTACGATTGACTTTATACAAACCGTTGTATGTAAATTTTTTAAGATTAGTAAGAATGAAATGCTATCACCAAGACGTTCAAGATATCTTGTTAGGCCGAGACAAGCAGCTATATATTTGTCGAAGATGCTAACTTCTAAATCATTACCCGAAATAGGTAGGGCTTTTTCAAATAGAGATCATACCACGGTCATTCATTCGGTTAAGATAATTGATAAGTTAAGAAAAGAAGATAATGAGTTAAATATTAATATTGATAGTTTAAAAAACAAGATTTTATATAATCAGGAAAATGAAATTTAGCATAAACCAACAGGATCTTCAAAAATCTTTGAGTTACTGTCAAGGAGTTATTGAGAAAAGAAGCACACTTCCAATTCTTTCAAATGTTTTATTAGATGTTAGTAATGGAAAATTAACAATTACAGCAACAGATTTAGACTTAATTTTTATTCACCAAATATCAAATATTGAAATATTAGAAGAAGGAAGGACAACAACTTCCTCATCAATAATGCATGATATTGTAAGAAAGTTTTCTTCGGGGAAAAAAATAAGTTTTTCAAATCCAAGCGAGAATAAGCTACATTTGGAATCCGAAAAATCTCTTTTTAATTTGAATTGTATAAATGCATCGGAGTTTCCTTTAACTGATGAGAATTTTAATGAAAATGAATTCATAATTAAATCTAAAGAATTACTAAAATTATTAAATAAATGTAAATTTTCAGTTTCAAATGATGAAACAAGGCATTATCTGAGTGGAATTTTTTTTCATCAAACACAAATAGAAGATAAAATATTCTTAACAGCAGCAGCTACAGACAGTCATAGAATGTCAATTTCAAAAATAAGATTAAAAAATAAAATTGAATTTGAACCAGTAATTCTTCCTAAAAAAACAATATTTCAATTATGTTCTATCCTTGAGGATTTTGATGGTGATATAAAAATTTCAAATATTAAATCAAAAATAAAGTTTGAGATAAATGATAGCATATTAATATCTAAATTAATTGATGGAAAATTTCCAAATTACGTTCAAGTTATACCAAAAGAAAATCAAAAAAAACTAGAAATAGACTTAAAATTATTCTTAAACTCGGTTGATAGAGTTGCCTCTGTTTCTTTGGATAAAAAAGATGGAGTAAAATTTAGTCTTTCAAAAGATACACTTGACTTGTCGGTAAACAATACAAATAGTGGCGAAGGAAAAGAGAGTTTGATTGTAAAATTTGATCATGAATTAGATATTAGTTTTAATTCTAGATATTTAATTGATGTTGCGTCAGAGTTAGATGGTGAAAAAATTGAAATTTATTTAAAAGATACCGGATTACCTGCTTTGATAAAAGATCCTTCAGATTTTGATAGCATTTATGTAATTATGCCGATGAAAGACTAATCAATTATATCTAATTCAGCGTATATATTTTTTTCTATTGTATTTTTAAAATTACTTGAATCCATTCCTGGATCAAAAGGTTTTAAAATTGAAATAGTTATAGATTTATTTAATTTTAAATTATTTTTTTTTGGCCATACTCGACCTGAATTAATTGCTACAGGCTGACATTTAATACCTATTTCTTTATAAATTCTACCAATGCCTTTTTTAAATGGTATTCTATCGTCTGGAAGAACCCTAGTTGCTTGAGGAAAAATTAAAATTGGCCTATTTGAATTCTGGACTGAATTTTTTATTTTTTCAATCAAACCCAAATTATCCTTAGTAATTTTGTTTCTATTTACTGATATAGATCCTATTTTTTTTAAATACCAACCAAAAATAGGTATTTGTAGAAGCTCATTCTTCAGGATAAATATTGGAGAATTAAAAATTGTTTGCAAATAAAAAGTCTCAAATATTGATTGATGTGATGATGCAATGAAAAACTTTTCATTTTTTATAATATTTTCTTTTCCTTTAATAATAATTTTTGTTGAAAGAAATATTTTTAAACAAATTCCAGACCAATAACCCATAAGCTTACCACCAAATAATACAATTTTAGATGGCATTAACAGTGCTGGTAAGAACAATATTGAAATAGAAATAATTCCTAGAAAGAAAAAAAATAAAAATAAAAATTTTCTTATCATTTTAATCAAAAGCTAAATAAAGTCTTTTAATTTTTGTCTCTTTTTAGCAATAATTATTCTTGATCCTTTTACTAATATTTCGGCTGGTTTTGATCTAAGGTTGTAATTTGAACTTAATGAAGATCCGTAAGCTCCGACATCGCAAATAATTATTAAGTCTTTTTCTTTTAATTTTTGAAAATTCTTAATTGATAAAAATTTATCAGTACTTTCACATATAGGACCAACAAATTCATAAGTTGTATTTGAATATTTCTTTGTTTTATTTGCAGGTATAATTCTATGTTTTGCTCCATATAATGCAGGACGCATTAAGTCATTCATTCCAGCATCTAATATTATAAAATTTTTTGATTGATTTCCCTTAATATAAATTATTTTTGAAATTAAAATTCCAGTATTTCCCACAATTGATCTGCCAGGTTCAAAAATTATTTTACTATTATATTTTCCTAAAAACTTGATGATAGATTTTTGATAATTATTATAATTAAATATCTTTCTATCTTTTCCATATGAAATTCCCATTCCTCCACCTAAATCAATATAACTAAATTCAAATTTAATTTTTGAAATTATTCTATCTATAACTTTAAGCATTCTTTCATAAGGTTTATTTTCAATAATTTGACTTCCAATATGAACACTTAAACATTTTAAATTAATATATTTTGATTTTTTTAGATAATTTACTAATTCAATAAAAGTTTTTTCATTTACACCGAATTTATCTCCTTTTTTACCAGTTGAAATTTTATTTAAAGTTTTTGCATCAGTGTTTGGATTAAGTCTTATTCCAATATCAACAATTTTTTTTTTAGATTTTGCAATTTTTTCTATTTCTATTACTTCACTTTTTGACTCAGAATTTATTAGTAGTATTTTTTTATCAACCGCACACTTTAGTTCAGAATAAGTTTTACCTACTCCAGAAAATACAATTTTTTTTGGATTTATGCCGGCCTTAATAGCTTGCATTAATTCACCTTTGGAAACAACGTCTGCGCCTAATCCAAATTTTTTTACTTCTTTGATTATATTTAAATTAGAATTTGATTTAATAGCAAAACATATTAATGGATTTAATTTACTAAAATGAAATTTAAAATTTTTTATATTTTTTTTTAATTTTTCATAAGAATAGCAGTAAAGAGGTGTGCCATACTTTTTTGCTATTTTTTGTGAATTAACTTTTTCTACAAAAAAATTATTTTTAATATATTTCATTACACTTTATGCATAATGATTTGATATTGGTTAGCTTGATATTCTGGATCTCCTTTTCTTCCACAAGAAAATAAAATAACAAAACAAACCATTATTAAAATTATTTTTTTCATCGTTATAGATCTTTTTTATAACTTCTTATCATTTTCTTAATATTCACAAAAGAAGTTCCTCCAAATGAAGTTTTTGAGTTTATTGAATATTTTAGGTCAAAAACTTTAAAAACATCATTATTTAATTTTGGTTCAATTTTTTTTATTTCTTCTATTTTAAGTTCATTAAGTTTTTTCTTATTTTTTTCAGCAAAATTAATTATTTTGGCAGTTTGCAAATAAGCTTTTCTAAATGGGTAATTTAATTCTCTAACCATATAATCAGCAAGATCAGTTGCAGTTATGTAACCTAAATTAGCAAGTTCAATCATTCTTTTTTTATCTACTGAAAAATTTTTTAAAATATCATTTAAGATAATTAAAGAATTCTTCAATTGATCAAAAGATTTAAATACTAATTCCTTATCCTCTTGAAGATCTTTGAAGTAAGATAAAGGGAGACCTTTTAATATTGTTAACATTGAAAATAAATTACCAAATGACCCTCCTGTTTTACCTCTTAAAAATTCTAATGGATCTGGATTTTTTTTTTGAGGCATTATAGATGATCCAGTAACGATTTTATCATTTAAAGAAATTAAATTAAATGCATCTGAATTCCATATTATGAATTCTTCAGCAATTCTTGAAATATGAATTGAACATGCGGAACAAGAATATAAAAAATCAATAACAAAATCTCTGTCTGAAACTGTGTCGATAGAATTTTTTGTTGGTTTGTTAAATTTAAGTTTTTTAGTTGTGTAAAATCTATCTATATTAAATGAAGTTCCTGTTAAAGCTGCTACACCAAGAGGATTTTCATTTAGACTATCGAGATTGTTATTAAATCTTTTTTTGTCCCTCGCGAACATTTCTACATATGCTAATAGATAATGTGCAAATGAAATTGGTTGAGCGTTTTTTAAGTGTGTAAAGCCAGGCATTATCGTTTCAACATTTTTATTTGCACTTTTCAAAATATTATTAATTGTAAGATTTAAATTTTTAATAATTTCTTTAGTTGCTTTTTTTAACCAAATTTTAAAGTCTGTGACAACCTGATCATTTCTGGATCTAGCAGTGTGAATGAATCCGGCATCTTCTCCAATTAATTCAAAAAGCCTATTTTCTATATTCATATGTATATCTTCAAGATTTTCATTAAATTGAAATTTTTTTTTTATGATTTCATTTCTTATTCTATTTAATCCCCAGACAATTTTATTTTTTATTTTAAAATTAATTATTTTTTGCTTAAATAGCATTTCTACATGTACGATAGATACTTCAATATCTTCATTAAATAATCTTTTGTCGACCAATAATGATCCGCCAACTTTATTAAATAGATTTGTAGAACCTTTATTAATTCTAGTATTCCAAATTGGTTTATTGTTTTTATTTTTACTCATGATAATTAATTATACATTTTAAAATGAAATATAAAAATTTAAATTATTTAGTATTTTTTATTTACTTAATATCATCTAGCGGCTCATATTCAATAGAACGTCCAGATATAAAAAATCTAATAATTCACAATGAAAAGAAAAAAATTGAAAAAGCAGAATTTTTTAATTCAAAAAATAAAAAAGTAAGCTTAAATGATTATAAGTCAAATATAGTAATTATTAATTTCTGGGCAACATGGTGTGCTCCTTGTAAAGAAGAAATGCCTTATTTAAATCAATTAAAATTAAAACCTAAATTCAAAGATATAGAAATTATACCCATCAATATAGCAGATGAAAAATTAAAAAAATCCAAAGAATTTTTTAAAGAACTTAATATAAATAATTTAGAAATTTTTTATGGTTCTAGTCTTGGCTTGGCTAAAGTATTTAAGCTTCGAGGAATTCCAACAACAATTATTGTTGATAAAGAAGGATATGAATTAGCAAGAATTATTGGTTTTATTGATTTTGAAAATAAATCTTTTCTTGATTGGCTATCTAATCATCTATGACATTTTGTCTTAATACTACAATCATAAAACCAGAAGAGCATGAGAAAATAGAGAATGCTGTAATTTTACTCCATGGATATGGAGGAGATGGAAAAGATATCAGCATGTTAACTTTAAATTGGAAAAGATTTTTAAAAAATACAATTTTTTTATGTCCCGATGCTCATGAATTATGTAAAATTAATCCAAGTGGTTTTCAATGGTTCGATCTTAACACTGAAAATGAGAGGCATATTTTAATTGAGTCTAAAAAAGCAGAAAATAAATTAAAACAATTCATAGAGGAAATAAAATTAGAGTATAAATTAAAAAATTCTCAAATTTGTATATCTGGTTTTAGCCAAGGGTGCATGATGTCAATAAATGTTGGACTAACATCCAATGAAAGTTTTAATTGTATAGTTGGTTTTTCAGGAAAAATAATAGATAAGGATGACCTTTCCTCAAGAATAAAAACAAAAACAAATATATTAATGTTGCATGGTGATTTAGATCCGATTGTTCCACCAAGCAGTTTATTAGATGCAAAAGATTTCTTAATTAGACATAAAATTAATATTGAAACCTTAATGATAAAAAATTGTGATCATCATATACCAGTTGAAGCATCAAGTGCAGCATTAAATTTTATTAAAAAAAATTTAATTAATAAATAAAACTTTAATATTAAACTTGTGTCCTTGATATAATATAATAGATATTGTAGAATTATTTTATGATTGAAATGTCAGATCAAAATATTTCTTTAGAAAAATGTCCAGCATTAGTTTTGAATGCGGACTATAGACCATTAAGTTACTATCCTTTATCATTATGGAACTGGCAAGATTCAATTAAGTCAGTATTTTTAGACAGGGTATCCATAGTAAACTATTATGATAGAACTATAAGAAGCCCTTCATTCAGCATGAAACTTCCTAGTGTAATTGCACTTAAATCATTTATAAGACCTCAATCTAATCCAAATTTTACTAGATTTAATGTTTTTTTAAGAGATAAATTTAGTTGCCAATATTGCAGTAGTAAAAATGAATTAACTTTTGACCACTTGTTGCCAAGATCTAAGGGAGGAAAAACTAATTGGGATAATGTCGTTACCGCATGTTCATCTTGTAATGTAAAAAAAGGAGGACGATTGTTAAAGAATTCAGGAATGACAGTTAGTCAATGGCCTTTTCAACCATCTACAGAAGATTTACATAAAAATGGAAAAAATTTTCCACCAAATTTTTTACATGAAAGTTGGATAGACTATCTGTACTGGGATGTTGTACTTGAACCTTAATTAGATTTTTTCGGATATCTTTATTGCTAATTTTGAGCCGGTCTTGATAACTTTATCAACTACTGAATAAAATCCTTTTTTACATGCGCCTTCATTGTAAGCAATATCTTTATGGTGCAACTCATCTTCTCTAAATTTTGTTATTTTATTTTTTAAATTTTTTTCATCATGTCCAATTTGATTTATTTGGTTTTTATAATGAACATCAATTACTTCTTCAACAGAGGCAGTGCACAACATTGCTGCTTTTTTTCCTAGAATAGTCGAACCAAAACCAAGTCCAAGACCAAGCAAATCCCATAAAGGTAGTAATTTTGTAGGTTTTATATCTCTTTTTTTAATTTCGTTTTCAAAAAAATTGTAATGTACTTCCTCATGTTCTTTCATATTTTTTATAGTTTTTTTTAAATCTTCATTTTTAACCAAGGTACTCAAAGCAAGAATTTGACCTTCGTAAATTTTAATTGCACCTCTTTCTCCAGCATGATCTACCCTTATAAATTCTTCTAGTTTTTTAGGGTTAGTTTTTTTCATAAACCAAAGTTCTTGAAGAATAAACTACAATTAATAAAGATAATAAAAAATTAATACCTGCCAAAGAAATTCCAAATAATTTAAAACTTACATCTTTACAACTTGAAGCATTATAACTTAAAGATTTTAATAATTCTGATTTATCAATAATTTCTAGAGTATCAGCAGTACATCCGGAGAATTCTTCAAAAATACTGCTCTCAATACCATAATGATAACCCGAGATAAGAGTGCTTACTAAAAAAATCGCAACAATTAAAATTAATATTTTATCATTCTTAAAATAGTTATAACCAACAAAACTAATAAAAATTGCAAATATATAAGGAATCCTTTGGTATAAGCATAACTTGCATGGTTTATATTGCAAAATATATTCGACATACAACGCAAAAAAAATTGCCAACAAAGAATAAAATAAAATAAATAGATAAAAATTTTTTTTATTTATAAATATATTCATTTTAACTGATGAAATTTATCAAAAATTTGTAAATTAAATAAGAAAATATAATTAACACTATAGATAAAATTATTGAAAATTTTAATAATTTTCTTTCTATGATTTTTTTCATGGCCGAACCAAAATTTCCAATAAGGAAGGAAATTAAAAAAAATCTAGAACCTCTTGTTATCAAAGAAACGATTATAAAATAAAATAAATTAAAATGTATAAAACCACTTGTAATTGTTAGGAGTTTAAAAGGAATTGGTGAAAATCCAGCTATAGCCAATAAAGTCATCCATGCAATTGTACCGCCCTCAGAAGACATTTTATCTTCTAAAAATGAAGTGTTATCGACACCATAAAGTTCGAATATTTTAATTCCTACTTCATTAAAAAAAACATATCCAATAAAATAACCTAAACATGCACCAAGCACAGACCCAATTGTGGCAATTAATGCAATTTTTACCCAATCTTGTTTTTTTGCTATTGTCATTGGAATTATTAAAACATCAGGAGGAATTGGAAAAATAAAACTTTCAATAAAAGACATAATTCCCAAAATTTTTTTTGAACTTTTATGACCTGCTAGTTTAATAGTTTTAATGTATAGTTTTTTAAACATATTTTCTTTTATTATATTAAATGTTTTAATACTATTATTTATAATATATGAAATCTAATAACTTTGGGCGAATGGCGGAACTGGTAGACGCGTTGGACTCAAAATCCAATAGTAGCAATACTGTGAGAGTTCGATTCTCTCTTTGCCCACCAATAAAATTATGAATTTAGATAATTTAAACAGTTTAATTGAATTATTTTTTTATCAGGCAGATAAACAAGATAAAAAAAGTATTTTTTTGCAATGGTTAAATCCAAATAATAAAAAAACTTACACATGGGAAGAAACAAAACTAAATATATTTAAGTTATCAAAAATTATAAAAGAAAACATAAAAGAAGGTGATAGATGTCTTTTAGTATCAGAGAATAGACCTGAATGGTTTATTTCTGATTTAGCTATAATGTTATCTGGAGGCATCACTGTTCCCGCATATACGACTTATACTGAGGAAGATTATAAATATTTAATCGAGGATTGCGAACCAACAATTGTTATTGTTTCTAACAATGACATGCTAAAAAAATTAAATACAACTATTAATGAAAAAATTTTTATAAAAAAAATAATTACGTTTGATGAAGTAGAAAAGGCAAATCATAAATTAAATATAGATAATAAAGAAAAATACTTAGACTTTAGCACAATAATAAAAAATAACTTGTCTGAAAAAGATAAAATTCAAAATAATAATTTAAAAAGATCATCAGTAGCTTGTATAATCTATACTTCAGGAACTGGAGGAAATCCTAAGGGCGTAATCTTAAGTCACGGAGGTATTTTAAACAACCTTGTAGGCGCATGTGAAATTATGAAACCATTAATTACCTCAAGACCAGTATTTTTAACTTGGCTTCCACTTTCTCATTCATATGAACACTGTGTTCAATTTGCACAGATAGCCGTAGGAGCTAAGGTTTTTTATGCAGAAAAAATAGAAAAACTTTTAGACAATATATCTGAAGCTAAACCTACAATCATGACAGCTGTACCAAGATTCTATCAAAATCTTTATAACAAGATTAACATTAACATGAAAAAACAAACTGGTATTAAAGCTAAGCTAGTTGATGCAACTATTCGATTAGGCAAAAAAAGATTATTAAAGAAAAAAATGTCCTTTTTTGAAAAATTGTTGAATTCTTTAATGGATATTTTGGTTAGAAAAAAAATCAAACAACAGTTTGGAGGAAACCTGAAAGCTTTTATTTCCGGTGGAGGCGCTTTGGATAGAGAAATAGGAGAATTTTTAAATTCAGTGGGATTACCCACTCTTCAAGGATATGGTTTAACAGAAACTTCACCTGTAGTTAGTTGTAATCCTATTCACAAGATAAAAGTGGAGACCGTTGGACCTCCTTTCAAAGGCAATCAGGTTAAAATTGCCAATGATGGAGAAATTTTGGTTAAAGGAGAAAATGTGATGTTGGGGTATTGGAATAAAAAAGAAGAAACCGATAAAGTAATTAAGGATGGATGGCTCCACACAGGAGATATAGGAGAAATAGAACCTAATGATGGTTACTTAAAAATTACTGATAGAAAAAAAGATATTATTGTTAGTCTGGGAGGAGATAATATTTCGCCAGCAAAAATTGAAAACATGATTACAAATGAACAAGAAGTTGACCAATGCATGGTTTACGGAGATAAAAAAAATTATTTAGTTGCATTAATTGTTGCAAATAAAGAATTCTTAAAAGAAAAAGAAAAAGAAAAAATAAATAATGTAATAGAGAATGTAAATAAAAAATTAACTTTAGTTGAAAAAATAAAAAAAATTCAATTAATAGATGAAAATTTTTCTATAGAAAATGGCTTGTTAACACCAACGATGAAAATAAAAAGAAAAAAAGTTACCGAAAAATATAAAAAAGATTTAGAAAAACTTTATTAATTTAATTTACTAAAATTGTTTATTAATCGCAATTTACTTAACTTTTTTTTATTATTAAAAAAATAAAATAAAAAAATAATTTCTTAATAAATTAAGAACAATTAAAGATTTGACATAACTATTCAAAGAAAATAAAAAAAGGTAACTAAACGAATCAAAAAGATTCGTTAATAAAAAAGGGAGCTAAAGATGGCTAAAAGAAGAAAAAAAGCTGCGAAGAAGACTAAGAAAAAAGCTAAGAAAAAAGCTAAAAAAAGAAGAAGATAGTTACTATTCTTTTTAAAGAACGCTTCTCATGGCGCTTGCGTGAGAAGCGTTTTTTTATTGTGTTGTTTCTGTTTCCACTAAATTTTGATTAGAACCGGTTTCTTGTACTTTCTGAATTTGTTTTTCTAAATTTCTCTTTAAAGCTTTATCAATTTTCTTTTGAGTATTTTCCAAGTCAGAATTCATAATTATTTGGAATTCAGATAGCAGTCTATCATATGCTTTTTCAAATAGTTGTCTTTCACTGTAAGATTGATCTATCATTAAATCATCGCCTTTATTTAGATCTCTGACAACTTCAGCTAAATCATAAATTTTTCCTGATGAGATTTTAGATTCATACTCTTGAGCTCTTCTGCTCCACATAGATCTTTTAATTTTTGGCTTGTTTTTTAAAATACTTATACATTTGTTGACTTGATTAATTGTAGCTAGCGGTCTTAAATGCGATTGTTTGTTTACTGGTACCATGCCATTTGCTTTATCTTTTTCAAATTTTAAAACATAGGTTTCAACATCTATTCCACCAATATTAATTTTTTTTACTTCAGTAATTTGACCCACACCGTGTTTTGGATAAACAACATAATCTTTTACTTTATATTGTTTTTTTTCAGTTTCTTGTTTTTTTATTTTTTTTATTTCGGGTTTTTGTTCATTACTTTTTAATATTCTTAAAGTTCCATTTTTATTTTCTATTTCTTCTTTTATTGTAGGTTTTTTTATCGATATATTTTTACTCTTATTGTTCTTAAGTAATTTTTTTGATTTTGTTTTTTTTACAGCTTTTCTAACTTTAGAAACTTTAGGGTTTTTTTTTGTTTTAGTTGTTTTTTTTGAAACTTTAGTTTTTTTTATTACTTTTTTTTTACTCAAGATTTTCTTTAAAATATTTTTCATACTTATCTTTTACATCTTTAAATTTTTCATGATCCTGTGGCGGATCTTTTTTTTTAATTATGTTTGGCCAGATTTCAGAGTATTTTGTATTCAACTCTAGCCACTTGTTGCTATTTTCATCAATATCTGAAATTATAGCATCAATTGGACATTCTGGTTCACAAACGCCACAATCTATACACTCATCCGGCTTAATTACAAGCATATTTTTTCCTTCATAAAAACAATCGACTGGACAAACTTCTACACAATCAGTCAACTTACATTTTATACATTTGTCATTAACTAGATATGTCATTATTTTTTTTTATAACCTTCTCTTTTATATCTCCCACAACTTTATTATCTAAATATAATAACCCAGATAATCTTCTCATTAGATTTGTCTCATACATATCAGCACTTTGATCTGAATAAATTATGTTCCAAAGTGCCTCGATAATTAATTTTTTTTTGTCTTCATTTATATTTTTAATTTTCTTAGTAAAATGTAAAATTTGATTTGAATCTTTTTCTATTTTTTCAGATTCTTCAATAATTTCATCAATTTTTTCAACTTCTGCGCCCATTTCTATTAAAGAGCTTTTAATTATTTCTCTCTCCTTATCTGTGAAGTTTTCATCTATTTTTGCTGAATGTATTAAAAGAGAAGCAACTGCAATTAAAGATAAATTATTTTTTTTCTCAGACTCATCTTTTTTAAACAAATTAAACATTATTTTAAATTTAATTGACTCAACACTCCAAATGGATTGTCTATTTTATCAATTTTTTTTTCTTTTTTTCCAAAATTTTTTTTATTTGAAATGTATTTTAAATAAACATCTTTATCTTTTTTATATGTTTTGTACCCCATGTTTTGTAAAAGTTTTATAAAATTTTCTTTATTAGATCCAAGTAAATTTAGCATTTCAGGTGTTAATTTTATTTCATTATTATTATCTTTATCTGAGTTTAGTATCAAAATAAAGAGTCTTTCCAATATATCTATTCTAACAAAAAACTTATCAAATTTTTCAAATCCACAAAGCAACATGAAGTCTTTATTAATTTTTTCCTTATCTTCTAAAAAGTTAAGACCAAAAGTTGGTGGAAAAAGATTTAAATTTTTTTCATTAAAATTTTTCCATAAAAGAATTCTTAATGAAACAGAGCTTGGTTTGAATAATTTAAATAAAAAAATATGATATCTTCCAAATTTAACCCCAATTCTTCTTAGTTTTTTTCTTTCTTCTTGGTTTAATTTGTTAAGATATATTGATACATTTTCTCTTTTAACTACTCCATTGTTTTCATATAAATGATAAGAAAGAGCTCTAAGTTCTGAATTGCTTTCTTTAATATTTTTTAAATCTAGAAGACTTTTAAGTTCGATTTTTATTTTATCATTTATCCATTTTTGTAAATATGTATTTAATTTTAATTTTTCATTATACTCAATCATTTCATCAATAATTAGATAAATTTGTGGATTTAAATAGTCTGAACCAGAAATCAATTTTGCTATTGGATAATTTTTCCAGTAAATCTTAAAATCGTCTTTTAATTCAATTAATTCCGTATCTATAATTTGAGAAATTCTTTTTATTATCTCTGGACTTACATTTTGTTTTGCTGCTTTTTTTAATGATTTAATGTCAGCATCTAAAGCATCTGCTTTAAAATCCAATTCTAATTTTAAACCTTTTAAATGACCTATATATTGTTGATTAATCATAACTTTTTCTTCATCGATTATTTGTGTATCAAATAATATATCTTGTTTTAATCCTTTTGCTAAAACACTTGCTCTTTTATCTATAAATGTTTTTGTTAATTCCTCATGCAGTCTGTCTGATAATCTATCTTCCAAATGTTTGGTTCTTTCTATCCAGTAATCTTGGTTTTCTACCCAGTTAGATTTGTTTGAAACATAGGCCCAAGTTCTTACATTTGCAATTCTATTTGACAAAGAGTCTACATTACCATCTAATTTATCTAGAACTGATAATTGTTCTTTCATATATTGATTAGGTATTTTTTTTGTTTTTTTTGTTAAAAATGTAAAAACTTTACTGACAACTTCTATATGATGTCCATAATTTTTTTTTACAAAATCTGGAATTTGACAACATTCCCAAATTATTTTTAAAATTTCAGAGTTATCTTCAATATTTATATTTGGTGAATCTTTTAAAAAATATTTTAAAACTTTTTCATCTTCACATTCATTTATTCTTTTGAGCCAATCTTTATTTGGTTTTTCATCTAAAGATTTTATTAAACTTATTTTATTATTAAAATTAAGTTTTGGGTTTCTCCAAAAAATGTTTTGAATTTCGGTAAATTTGTGTTTTTCAATTACTTTGGCTTCATCTGAGCTTATCTCACTACAATCCCCTGTGATTCCAAAATATCCATTATTCAGATATCTTCCTGCCCTTCCTGCAATTTGTCCAATTTCATATAAATTTAATCTTCTAAGTTTTTGCCCATCAAATTTTTTTAAATTTGAAAAATAAACATAATCTAAATCCATATTTATTCCCATTCCTATTGCATCAGTAGCAACAAGGTAATCAACATCGCCAGATTGATATAAGTTCACCTGTGCATTTCTTGTTTTAGGACTTAAAGATCCCATTACAATAGCCGCACCACCTTTTTGCCGTCTAATTAGTTCTGCAATTGCATAAACTTCTTCAGTAGAAAAAGCTATGATTGCACTTTTTCTTTCGATTCTAGAAATTTTTTTATGACCACTAAAAGATAATTTTGAAAATCTTTCTTTATTTATAAACTCAATATCATCATCTAGTTTTTCAATTATACTTTTGATTGTGTTTGAACCCATAAGCATTGTTATTTTTTCGCCTCTAAGATTTAAAAGTCTATCTGTAAAAATATGTCCTCTTTCATGATCATTGCACATTTGTATTTCATCTATACCAACAAACTCTAAATCTTTATCAATGGGCATAGATTCAACTGTGCATAAAAAATATTTGGCATTTAAAGGAATAATTTTTTCCTCTCCTGTGATTAGAGCAACTTTAGAAGGATCAATTTTTTCAATTACTTTATCGTAAACTTCTCTTGCGAGTAATCGTAATGGAAAACCTATCATTCCAGAATTAAATGAAAGCATAGTTTCTATTGCTAAAAAGGTTTTTCCTGTATTAGTTGGCCCAAGTACTGCAGATATTTTATTTTTTTTCATTTCAACTTTTAGTATGATATTTTTTTTACCTACTATATTTTGTTACCCAAAAAGAACAAAAATGGTCTAAAACAGGCCCGAATCGGAAAGGAAAAAGTTCTCATTTTAATTTTTTGTATATTAAAGGTTACCATAAATTTAATAAATTCAATATAATTTTTTATGAACAAAAAATTATGGGAGGCGTCTTTATCCATAAAGAAAAAATCAAATTTGTATAAATTTGAAAAATTTATTTCAAAAAAATATAATTATAAGTCAAATAAAAATTATAAAAAATTATTTAATTGGAGCATAAATAACACAGATTTATTTTGGAGCTCAATTTGGGACTACACAAGCGTTAAAGGAAAAAAAGTTGAGAAATTTAAACATTCAAAAGAATTTATAAAAAATAAATTTTTTGTAAATTCAAGGTTAAACTTTGCTGAAAATCTTCTCTCAAAAAAAGATAATTCTAAAGCTATTACATTTATTAGTGAGAATGGTTATAGAGAGACAAGATCATGGAAAAGTTTGAATTACAATACTGCAAAGTTAATTCATTGTTTTAAAAAGAATAAAATTTCTGAAAAAGATAGAATAGCCGCATATATGGTAAATCAAATTGAAACTGTTGAATGTTTTTTGGCCACCTCAACAATTGGTGCCATATGGTCTTCATGTTCCCCTGATTTTGGAACTCAAGGTTTGATAGAAAGATTTTCTCAAATTAAGCCCAAAATATTAATCATAACAGATAGGTACTATTACAATGGTAAAGAAATAAATATTTTAGAAAGACTTCCATTAATTTTAAATAAAATAAAATCAATTAAAACTGTTTTAATAGTAAATTACCCGGGAAAAAAATACTTAAAGCAAAAAAAGTCAAAAAGTATAAAGCTTTATAATTTAGATAAAATATATAAAATTAAATACAATGAAATTAAATTTAAAAGATTTGATTTTGATCATGAATTGGCAATTTTATATTCAAGCGGAACTACAGGAAAACCAAAGTGTATTTGTCATCGATCAGGTGGAGTTTTATTACAACATTTAAAAGAACATCAATTACATTGCGAGATAAAACCTGATGATAATGTTTTTTATTTTACTACATGTGGGTGGATGATGTGGAATTGGCTTTTAACATGCCTTGCATCTAGAGCATCGATTGTATTATTTGATGGTTTTCCAATGTATAAAAAAGATGATTTATTATTTAAAATAGCAGATAGTGAAAAAATTACTCTTTTTGGTGTAAGCGCAAAATATATTGACCAATTAAGAAAACTAAACACTAAAATAAAATCAAAATTTAAGTTAACCAAACTAAAAACAATTTGTTCAACGGGATCTCCTCTTTCAAGTGATAATTTTCAATATGTTTACAATAATATAAAAAAAAATGTTCATCTAACCTCTATAGCAGGAGGCACAGATATAGTTTCTTGTTTTGTTTTAGGCAATATTTATTCTCCTGTTTACAAAGGTCAAATTCAAAATAACGGTTTAGGAATGAATATTGATATTTTTTCAGATAAAGGAAAATCATTAATAAATAAAAAAGGTGAATTAGTTTGTAAATCACCATTTCCATCAATGCCGAAATTATTTTGGAATGATAAAAATAATAAAAAATACAAAAATGCTTATTTTACAAAATTTAAAAATGTTTGGCATCATGGAGACTATGCTGAAAGAAAAAAAAATGGTGGATATATTATATATGGAAGATCGGACGCTACTTTAAATCCAGGAGGAGTGAGACTTGGAACAGCAGAAATTTATTCAGTTGTAGAAAAATTTAAAAATATAAAAGAATCTATTGTTGTAAGTCAATCTTGGGATAATGATGTGAGAATAATATTATTTTTAGTTTTGAGTAAACCTAATTCATTGGATGATTTTTTTATTCAAAAACTAAAAAAAACTATAAGATCAGAAGCATCGCAAAGGCATGTACCTGCAAAAATTATAGAGGTCAGCGATATTCCTAGAACAAAGAATGGCAAAATTGTAGAATTGGCTGTTAAAAATATAATTGAAGGAAATAAGATCAAAAATATTCAAGTGTTAGCAAATCCAAATGTTTTAAAACAATATAAAAATTTAAAACAATTAAAATCATAATGATTAAAAATAAAATTAAGAATCTAGATTTGTCCACGACATTAAAGATAAATGAAATTTCAAAAAAATTAGAACAAGAAGGAAAAGAAATTATTAAATTTGGTTTTGGACAATCGCCATTTCCAGTTCCAGTTAAAGTTGTGGATGAACTTAAAAAAAATGCTCATCAAAAGAGTTATTTAGCTATACAAGGTTTATACGATCTTAGAGTGGCTATTTCAAAATATGAATCGAAAAAGAAAAAAAACAATTTTTCATCAGAACAAATAATTATAGGACCTGGATCAAAAGAACTAATGTTTCTACTACATGTTTCTTTTGATGGAGATATTATACTTCCTGCTCCAAGCTGGGTTTCGTATAAACCTCAATCAATTATAGCAGATAACAAATTTCATTGGATCCAAACTATTGCTGAAAATAATTGGTACCCAACAGCAGAAAGTCTTGAAGAATTAGTACTAAAAAATAAAGAAAAAAATTATTTATTGATTTTAAATTCTCCAAACAATCCTTCTGGACAAGTATGCAAAAATATAAAAGAAATAAGTGAAATTGTAAAAAAATATAAAATAATAGTTTTGTCTGATGAAATTTATTCAGAACTGACTTTTGATGAAAATTATGAATCGATATCAAACTATTGTTCAGAACAAGTTATTGTTAGTAATGGACTTAGCAAATGGTGTGGGGCAGGAGGATGGAGACTTGGTTATTTTGTAATTCCAAATGAATTAAGTAAACTAAAAAATTCAATAAAAGTTTTAGCTAGCGAAACGTTTTCAGCAGTCAGTGCACCAATACAATTTGCTGCAATATCGGCGTTTAATAATGATCATACAGACTACATTTTAAAATCAATAAAAATATTAAAAGGAATAGGCGAATATGTTTATAATAACTTAAAGTCAAATAATGTTATTATGAACAAGCCTATGGGTGGCTTTTATTTAATGCCAGAATTCATGAATAAAAAATTTAAAACTTCAGATGAAATGTGTACAGAAATTTTAAACAAAAAAGGTGTAGCAATATTGCCCGGTTCTGATTTTGGTTTTCCTAAAGATAAAATGATAACTCGTTTAAGTTATACAGATTTTGATGGTAAAAAGTTTATGTCTGAAATAAATTTAGAAACAAATATTAATGAAGAGATAATTAAAAACTTTGCTCCTAAAATTATTGAAGGGACTAAAAAGCTTAAAGATTGGGCTGAAATAACATAAAAACATCTGGACAATTAATACAAATTTTGTTTCAATTATTTATTATAATTAACTAAATAGGGGGGAAAATGAAAAAAATACTATCTATCCTATCAAGCACTCTAATTCTTTTTGCGACATTGTTATCTTTTAACACTGTAGCAAAGTCAGCAGAGTTTTTTACGATAGGAACAGGAGGACCTACTGGAGTTTATTTCCAAACAGGTAACGCTATTTGTAAAATGTTGCATAAATCAGCCATTGCCAAAGAGCACGGCAGAAAAAAGGGTATTGATAAAGCTTACAGATGTACAGCTCCATCTACAGGTGGTTCAAACTACAATATAGGCCAAATTAAAGATGGTGAATTCCAATTTGGTGTAGCACAGTCTGACTGGCAATATCATGCTGTTAATGGCTCAAGCAAATGGGAAGGAAAACAGTTTGAAGGTTTAAGAGCTGTTTTTTCTGTTCATAACGAACCATTTCAAATCTGGGCAAGTGCGAAATCAGGTATAGAAAACTTTGAAGGGTTAAAAGGAAAGGTTGTTAATATAGGTAACCCAGGTTCTGGCCAAAGAGGAACCATGGAAGAACTTATGAAAGCAATGGGAGTTGATAATAGCTTCTTTAAATCTACAACAGAATTAACATCATCTGAACAGGTAAAAGCTCTATGTGATGGAAAAATAGATGCTTATGGTTATTCTGTAGGATTTCCTAATGGTGCCATGGAACAAGCAGCAACATGCGCTGCAAAGGCAAAACCAATTAATTTAACAGGCGGGCCTGTTCAAGGATTAATTGATGGCGCTGATTACTATGCTAAAGCAGTAATCCCAGCAGGGACTTACACTGGACAAACTTCTGATGCAACTACTTTTGGCGTTAAAGCTACCGTTGTAACGAGCGCAGATGTTTCAGAGGAACTAGTTTATTTAGTAACAAAAGCTGTTTTTGAAAATTTTGATGATTTTAGAAAACAACATCCTGCTTTTGGACCATTGGAAAAGAAAAACATGATAGCAGATGGTTTATCTGCTCCATTGCATCCAGGTGCAATTAAATACTATAAAGAAGCTGGATTAATGTAATTAATAATAATTAGTTTAATTTAAAAAGGCCCAATATGTTTATTGGGCCTTTTTTTTATAGTAATGTAAATATCTTAAATGAGTGAAAATAATACAAAGATTCAAAGTAAAATTCATGAAGATTTGTCTCCTACTAGAAACCTTACTGGATTACATTTAAAAATTGTAGTAGCTATAGCAATTATCTGGTCTCTGTTTCAGCTTTGGTATGCTTCCCCTTTTCCGTTTTGGTTTAATATTGGAATGTTTAAAGGTTTACCAGCGCGGGCTATTCATTTAGGTTTTGCTTTATTATTAGCATTTTTGATATTTCCATATTCAAGATCAAAAAAAATTTCAATCTTCGATATATTGATAAGTATCATAGGAACTTTTTGTTGTCTTTATATTTATTTTTTTTACGATCAATTAGTAGATAGAGGGGGCATTCTTTTAAAAATTACATTAGCTGAAAATATTATAATTCCCATAGAATTAATAATTGGCATATGTGGAATTTTAATATTGCTTGAAGCTACAAGAAGAGTAATAGGAATTCCTTTAGTTATAATTGCAATTTGTTTTTTACTATTTTCATATTTTGGGCGATACGCTCCAGAAATTATTTCTCATGGCGGTCTATCGTTAAAAAGACTTGTTGGATTTCAATGGTTTGATCAAGAGGCTATATTTGGAATACCGATTGGTGTTTCGGTAGATTTTATATTTTTATTTGTTTTATTTGGCGCCTTGTTAGAAACAGCAGGTGGTGGAAAATATTTTTTAGATTTAGCTTTTGCAATGGTCGGAAAAATGAGGGGTGGTCCAGCAAAAGCTGCAATCCTAGGTTCTGGTATGACAGGCTTAATATCAGGATCATCGATAGCAAACACTGTCACAACTGGAACTTTCACAATTCCTATTATGAAAAAAACAGGATTTTCTAAAGAAAAAGCCGGAGCCATAGAAGTTTCATCATCTGTTAACGGTCAAATTATGCCTCCAGTTATGGGAGCAGCAGCATTTGTAATGGCAAGTTTTATTGGGGTAACATATTTTGAAGTCGTTAAGCATGCATTTTTGCCAGCAATCATTTCTTACATTGCATTATTTTATATTTCTCACTTAGAGGCATTAAAATTAAATCTTAAAGGAATGGATGATCAAGATGTTCCTAACTTAAAAAAAACTTTTCTCTCTGGACTTCATTTTTTAATTCCGATTTTTGTTTTAATTTACTTGTTGGTTTATGTGAGGTTTACAGCTTCATATTCAATTTTTTACGCAACTTTATCTTTAATATTAGTAAATTTGTTAAATAAAATAATTAAAGAATCAAATTTTAGAAATGGTTTAATAGTTTGGTATAATCAAACAATCGTTGGATTTGAAAAAGGCGCTATTAACATGGTTGGTGTAGGCATTGCCATTGCTACCGCAGGAGTAATAGTTGGTGCAGTTGGATCAACTGGTTTAAGCACGAACTTAATAATCGTTATAGAGTCAATTGCTAAAGACAATGTGATGATTCTATTATTATTAACAATAATTTTGTGTTTGTTGTTAGGAATGGGTCTTCCAACTACTGCTAATTATGTTGTGGTCGCATCACTTATGGCAACTGTTTTGGTGGACGTAGGTAATGCTTCTGGTTTTATTTTTCCACTTATAGCAGTTCATTTGTTTGTTTTTTATTTTGGCTTAATGGCCGACGTAACACCTCCAGTAGGACTAGCGTCATATGCTGCAGCTGCAATATCAGGAGGAGACCCACTTAGAACGGGAGCACAAGCCTTTTGGTATAGTTTAAGAACTGGGATTCTTCCAATAGTATTTTTATTTAATCATGAATTATTGTTAATAGGTGTTGAAAATATTTGGCATGCACTTTTGATAATTGCAACTTCTTTAATTGGTATTTTAATATTTACAGCCGCAACACAAGGATGGTTTATTAATAAACTAAGATGGTATGAAATAATAATTTTTCTTTTAATTTCAATCTCATTTCTTTCTCCAGACTTTGTTTTAAATAAATTTTATCCTAAATATAACTATCTAGAATTAGATAAAATTGAAAATGTAAAACTAGATCCAAAAAAAGAAGTAAGAATAAAAATTACAAGAGTAAGTGAATACGGAGAAAGATATAAATTATTTGTGATCGAAAAAAATACTTTTGATAGCGAATTTAATTTAGAAAAATATGGAATTAGTTTGATAAAAGAAAATGAAAAAATTTTAGTTGATAATATTAAATGGAATGGAATGGCAAAAAAATCTGGAATTGAGATGGGAGACTATATAACTGAATTCAAAACTGAAAATTCAAATAGACCAAGCAAAAACATAGTCTATCCATTTGCATTTTTAATATTATTAATTTTTGGCTATTTAAATAAGAGAAAAAATAACTAACCACCAAACCCAGCATTGGGTAGAGATTTTTTTAAAATTTTCCATATACCCGAAGCAGTAGCAATTAATTTTCCTTTGCATTCTAAATGACAAATTAAGAAAACCATACTATTTGTTATTTTTTGAATTTTTGTAAATCCAATAATTTCATCTCCTAATACTGTTGAACCTATAAATTTTATATCTAGAGAAATAGTTACACATGGTTTACCATCAGTTGATCTTTGAGCGCCTGTGCCAGCTCCCGCATCAATGATAGAAACTAAATAACCACCGTGAGTAATTCCTGCCATATTTAAGTGATTTTGATCTATTTTAGTTTTGAATTCGTACTCATTCTTAGATATCTCTCTGAATAATAACCCACCATTATGCTTCATATATCCAAGTTTGGTACTTAATTGTTCAAAGCTTTTTGTCATTAGATTAATATTGTAATTAAAATTAATAATATCAACACCAAACAAAAAAAATAAATCACAGATTTTTGCAAAGATATTTTCATTTTTTCTTTTTTGGTGCGCCTGCTAGGAGTTGAACCCAGAACCTCCTGGTCCGTAGCCAAGCGCTCTATCCAATTGAGCTACAGGCGCAAAATGTTAAATTTTTAACATTATTTTTTATGTAAATTTTTAATTTAGCAATTATTGTGTATATACTAGTTTTTATTTATGAGTTTAAAATTATTAATTCCAGATATAGGTGATTTCGATAATGTTGAGATAATAGAAGTATTGGTTAAAAAAGGTCAAAAAATCAATAAAAACGATCCAGTAGTAACTTTAGAAAGTGATAAATCTAGTGTGGAGGTTCCATCAAACCAAGAAGGGGAAGTTGAAAGTATTAGCGTCAAAATAGGTGATAAAGTTTCTAAGGGAGATTTAATATTAACTTTATCCTCAAATGAAGAGAATAGTAATGAAAAAATACCTCCAGTTACAGAAAAAATAATTCAAGAAGCCGAAAGTTCAATACAGAAAACTAAAGATGAAATTGAAACTGAAGATAAAAAAATTCAATCAATAAAATTAAAAGACGAAGTTAAAATTGTAGTTAACAATAAAGATATTGATCCACTTGAAACCAAAGATTGGTTAGATTCTATTTCTGCCGTTCTAGAAAAAGATGGAAAACATAGAGCACAATTTTTAATAAAAGAATTAATTGAACATTCTTATAAAGAAGGGTCAGATTTAATTTTATCTAGAACTACACCATATATAAATTCAATATCTCCTGAAGCAGAGGCAAAATCTAGTGGTGACCAAAATATAGAAAGAAGAATTAGATCTTTAATTAGATGGAATGCAGCAGCCATGGTTGTAAGGGCCAATAAAAAGTTTCCAGAATTAGGTGGCCATATAGGTACCTTTGCATCGGCCGCAACACTTTATGATGTCGGAATGAATCATTTCTGGAGAGCAAAAAATAATAAATTTGGTGGAGATTTAATTTATTTTCAAGGCCATAGTGCACCAGGAATGTATGCTAGAGCTTTTCTAGAAGGAAGACTAAATGAAAAGCAACTAGATAGTTTTCGACAAGAAGTAAAAAAAGGAGGACTTTCATCTTATCCTCACCCATGGTTAATGCCTAATTTCTGGCAATTTCCAACCGTTTCTATGGGTTTAGGTCCAATGATGGCAATTTATCAAGCAAGATTCATGAAATATTTAATTAATAGAGGTTTAATTAAAGATGAAGGTCGAAAAGTTTGGGCATTTCTAGGGGACGGAGAAATGGATGAACCAGAGTCACTTGGCGCAATAGGATTAGCTGCCAGAGAAAAATTAGACAATTTGATATTTGTTATAAATTGTAACCTTCAAAGATTAGATGGACCAGTAAGAGGTAATGGAAAAATTATCCAAGAACTAGAGGGAATTTTTAGAGGCGCTGGTTGGAATGTAATAAAAGTAATTTGGGGGTCTTATTGGGACTCTTTGATTGCAAACGATAAATCGGGTCATCTAGTTAAGATTATGAACGAAACGGTGGATGGCGAATACCAGGCAATGAAAGCAAGAGATGGTTTATACGTCAGAGAAAAATTTTTTGGAAAATATCCAGAAACTCTAAAATTAGTTTCAGCAATGTCCGATAAAGATATTTGGAAATTAAATCGAGGCGGCCACGATCCTCACAAAGTTTATGCGGCATATGATAAAGCTGTTAAAAATACTGGAAGTCCGACAGTTATTATAACCAAAACAATTAAAGGTTATGGAATGGGAAAAACAGGTGAGAGCGTTAATACTACTCACCAAACTAAAAAATTAGATGTAGATGATTTGTTATATTACAGAGATCGTTTTGATGTACCTCTTACTGACCAACAAGTAAAAAATATTGAGTATTTCAAACCAGACGAAAAATCTCCAGAAATTAAGTATATCAAAGAAAGAAGAATGAATCTCGGTGGTTTTTTACCAGAAAGAACAACCTACGCAAAACCAATCAAAGCCCCATCAAAAAATATCTTTGATTTTATGAAAGTATCAACTGGTGAAAAAGAAATGTCCACTACTATGGCAATGGTTAGAATGTTTACAAATCTGTTAAGAGATAAAAATATTTCACCAAGATTGGTACCAATTATTCCTGATGAAGCAAGAACTTTTGGTATGGAAGGTTTTTTTCAAAAGATAGGAATATATGCACATGAAGGACAAAAATATGAACCTGAAGATTCTGAACAGCTAAGTTCTTATAGAGAAGATAAAGGTGGACAAGTTTTAGAAGAAGGAATTAACGAAGCTGGAGCCATGTCATCATGGATTGCGGCTGCAACAGCTTATACAAACCATGATATCGAAATGATCCCAATCTATATTTTTTATTCTATGTTTGGTTTTCAAAGAATAGGAGATCTTGCTTGGGCAGCTGGAGATAGCCAATCCAGAGGTTTTTTAATTGGCGCTACAGCAGGCAAAACTACTTTGGCAGGCGAAGGGCTTCAGCATCAAGATGGGCATAGTCATTTAATAGCTTCAACCATACCAAATTGTGTAACATATGATCCTACATTTCACTATGAGCTTGCAGTAATTTTTAGAGAAGGTCTAAGAAGAATGCATGAAAAAAAAGAGAATGTTTTTTATTATATAACAACCATGAATGAAAATTACTCTCATCCCGAAATGCCAAAAGATAAAAACTGCGAAGAAGGAATTCTTAAAGGAATGTATAAAATTAAAGAATTTAATAATTATAAAAAAACAAAAATTCAACTTCTAGGATCTGGTACGATATTAAGAGAGATGATGATGGCAGCAGAAATACTTCAAAAAGAATATCAAATAGATAGCGAAATATGGAGTGTTACAAGCTTCAATGAATTGAGAAGAGATGGAATGGAAGTTGAAAGATATAATCTTTTAAACCCAGATAAAGAACAAAAAGTTTCATTTGTAGAACAATGCTTAGGTAAATCAGAGGGACCAATTATGGCAGCTTCTGATTATATGAGAATGAATTCAGATCAAATTAGACCTTATACAAATAAGAGTTTTTATTCTCTCGGAACTGATGGTTTTGGAAGAAGTGATACTAGAAAAAATCTTAGAAAATTCTTTGAAGTTGATAAACAGCATTTAGTAACCTATGGACTAAGCGTATTAGCTAAAGAACAATTAATTGCATCAAAATATGCAAAAGAAGCTATTAAAAAATACAATATTGATGGAGATAAACCGATACCAATCAAATTATAAAAATGACAGATAGAGAAATTAAAGTTCCAAATATTGGTGATTTTAAAGATGTTGAGGTGATAGAGGTATTAATTTCAGCTGGACAATCAATTTCTAAAAATGACCCTTTGATAACAATAGAAAGCGATAAATCTAGTGTTGAAATCCCATCTACTTTTGAAGGAAAAATTAAATCGGTTAATATTAAGATAGGAGACAAAGTGTCTGAGGGTGATTTAATTTTGTTATTAACTGGCAACGAAGAAAGTAAAGAAGATATTAAACAAAAACCCAAGACTCAAAAAGAAGAATTAGAAATCAAACCAGTAGAACAAAAAAAGATTGAAGAAAAAGTTAATAATCATTTTAATGAAAAGAATAATTCTGGAATTTCATTAGCCAGTCCTAAAACACGTAAATTTGCAAGGGAACTTGGTGTTGATATTAATCAAATTTCTGGAAGTGAAAGACAAGGAAGAGTTTTAGAAAGTGATATAAAAAATTTTATATCATCTAAAATTAATAAAATTTCAAATAAGAGAGAAACGCAAGTAAAAAAAATTACAAGTGAGTTTTCTCATTCTGATTTTGGAAAAATTGAAATTAAAGATTTACCTAGAGTTAAAAAACTAGCTTCAACATATTTAGTTAACTCTTGGGCAACAATACCTCATGTAACAAATCATGATGAAGCAGATATAACTGAAATGGAAGAATTTAGAAGTTCTCTTACTGATATACATACTGGAGAAAAAAAAAAGATTACTCCACTAGCATTTATCATTAAAGCATTAGTTGCATCGTTAAAAAAATTTCCAAGTTTTAATTCTTCAATTGATGATATTGAAAATGGCAAAATGACAGTCAAAAAATATTATCACATAGGTATAGCTGTAGATACACCTCATGGATTGATGGTTCCAAAAATTAGAAATGCAGATAACAAGAATATTTCTTTAATTGGCAAAGACTTAAAGGAAGTAAGTGAATTATGTAGAAACCTTAAAATAAATAAAAAAGAATTATTTGGTGGCTCTATGACAATTACAAGCCTAGGAGGTATTGGTGGTTCTTTTTTTACACCAATAATAAATTATCCAGAAGTTGCTATTTTAGGGGTAGGAAAATCTTATAAAAAACAGTTATTTATAAATGGAAAATTTGTACCTCGCACAATATTACCATTGTCTTTATCCTATGATCATAGAATTATAGATGGCGCAGAAGCTGCGAAATTTAATAATGATTTAAAAGATAATCTTGGAAGTAATTTTGCATATAGACTAGCAATTTAATTAAATGTCAAAATCTCTATCTATATTCAGTGCATTAATTTGCACGATTATATGGGGTACTACTTTTATAGCACAAGATACTGGCATGCAGGTTATAGGACCTTATGTTTTTAATGGCGTTAGGTTTTTTGTAGGATTTTTAGTGCTAATACCTTTTTATTTATTATTAGAAAAGGAAAATACTTATAAAGTAGTTTCTAAAAACAAGAGTAAATTTATTTATTTATCTATTTTAATTGGATTATTTTTGTTTCTTGGAACAGTTTTTCAGCAGGTAGCCCTATTATATACAGATGTTGCAAATGCTGCATTTTTTACAATTTTTTATGTGCCTATGGTTCCAATAATAGTTTTTTTTCTATTTAAAAAAAATATTCATTGGAGTGTATGGCCGTCAGTAATTTTATGTGTAATTGGCGGTTATTTACTCACAAATTTTTATGATGCAACAGTTAGACTGGGTGACACTTTAGTAGTTTTGGGGGCAATATTTTGGAGTCTTCATATAATTTTTATAGGAAAGATTATTGAAGAGTTTGACGCTCCTATTTTAATAGGTTTAATTCAAACAATAATAGTATCTACTTGTTCTATTATTCTAGCATTAATTTTTGAGGATTTTATTATAAAAAATATTTTAGATCAAAAAGTTCAAATTCTTTATGCCGGCATACTATCAGGAGGAATTGCTTTTGTACTTCAAATATACGCACAAAGGAACATATCTCCAGCACCTGCGGCAATTATTTTTTCTTTGGAAGGTGTTTTTGCAACAATTGCAGCTTGGATTATTTTAAGTCAAATATTAAATATTAATAATATTTTAGGTTGTGGTTTTATTTTAGCAGGTGTGCTGATATCTCAATTATTGCCAGAGATAAATTTTTCTAAACATAAACAACAATAAATAAAATAAAAGCTAAGAATATTCTGTAGTATACAAAGAATTTTAAATCAAAGTTTTTTACGTAAATTAAGAAATATTTTATTGTTAAATATGAAATAATAAATGAAAATATAATTGAAAACAAAAATATTACATTGAAATTGATGTTAGTTTCAAATATATCTTTAATACCTAAAAAACTTGCACCTCCTAAAGCTGGTATAGATAAATAAAAAGCAATTTTTGAAGAATCAACTCTATCAAAATTAAGAAATCTTGAAGCTGTTATAACTATGCCAGACCTACTTACACCTGGTATAATTGCTAGTACTTGAAGCAAACCAATAATCAGAATTATTTTATAATTAAGATTTGTATCTAACTTTTGTTTTATTTGAGATCTATCAGCAAAAAATAAAAGCAAACCAAATAACAAAGTTGTCCATGCTATAATTTTTAAATTTCTAAAATAATCTATTAATCCAGATGTGTAGAATATATAACCAATAACTATTAATGGTAATGATCCTAAAATTATTAATGTAAATAAGTTTTTATTTTTTGTTATGTTTAATAAATCTTTTCTGAAATAAAATAAAATTGCAAATAAAGATCCCAAGTGAAGACTGATATCAAGCTGCAAAGAACTAATATTGAAATTATAAATTTTAGAAACTAATATTAAATGAGCTGAGGAGCTTACAGGTATGAATTCTGAAAAACCCTGAACAAATCCTAAAATTAATACTTCTATGTATTTTGAAACCATTAAATTGACATTTGATAATCAAAATATAGTTAAAATAAAGCAATAACATAGATGCATAACAAATATGTAAATATTAAAAAATCCTTTAATTATATGGTTTTTTGTTAATATAGGTCATAAATTATGACCTAATGTTGGTTTATTTGAATGAAATATTGGTATATAGCAAGTCTAATGACGGAAAAAATGTTGAAATTTGTGGATATAGATCAACAAAATCCTAAAAAAAGAGAAAAATTAATAAGAAAAGGTGATTTTAATGAAATATATAACGAATTTATAAATGAAAAAGCTAATGAACAGTCAAGCAGATGTTCGCAGTGTGGGGTGCCTTTTTGTCAGATACATTGCCCGTTAAGTAATAATATTCCCGATTGGTTAAAATTAACTGCAGAAGGCAGACTTCAAGAAGCTTATCAATTATCTCAAGCCACAAATAACATGCCAGAAGTATGTGGAAGAATTTGTCCTCAAGATAGATTATGCGAAGGTAATTGTGTAATTGAACAATCAAAACATGGCACAGTTACTATAGGTTCAATTGAAAAATTTATTACTGAAGCAGCATGGACAAATAGTTGGGTTAAACCAATAGAGGTCACAAATGAAATTGATCAAAGTATTGGTATTATTGGTGCAGGTCCAGCTGGGTTAGCGTGTGGAGAAGAGCTTAGAAAAAAAGGTTATCAAATTACTATATACGATCGTTATGATAGAGCAGGAGGCTTGTTAATTTATGGTATACCAAACTTCAAATTAGAAAAACATGTGGTTAACAGGAGAATTAAACTTCTAAAAGACGGAGGTATTAATTTTGTTTTAAATTATGAGGTTGGTAAAAATTTATCTTTAAAAGAATTGAGAGAAAAACATGATGCAATTTTAATAGCCACAGGTGTTTATAAACCCAGAGAAGTTAATATACCCGGAAGTCATTTAAAAAATATTTTTCCAGCTATGGAATTTTTAAGCGCATCAAATCGAAAAGGTTTAGGTGATAAAGTTGAAATGTTTGACAATGGAACTTTAGATGCGAAAGAAAAGGACATAATAGTTGTAGGAGGTGGAGATACTGCAATGGATTGTGTTAGAACTTCAATAAGACAAAATGCAAAATCTGTAAAATGTATTTATAGACGAGATAAAGAAAATATGCCCGGCTCCTCAAGAGAGGTTATAAATGCTGAGGAAGAAGGTGTTGAATTTATTTGGTTAAGCAACCCAAAAGAGTTTAAAGGTAAAGATAAAATTGAAAGCTTAATAGTTGACAAGATTAAGTTGGGCGAACCAGATGAAAGTGGAAGAAGAAAACCAATTGTTCAAAAAAATTCTGAATTTGAGATTAAAGCTGATATAGTTATAAAAGCACTAGGTTTTGACCCTGAAGAACTTCCCATATTGTTTGATGAAAACAGATTGCAAATTACAAAATGGGGAACAATAAAAACAGATTTTGATACAATGGAAACAAATATAACTGGTGTTTTTGCCGCTGGTGATATTGTGAGAGGAGCTTCATTAGTTGTTTGGGCAATTAAAGATGGAAGGGATGCTGCAAACTCAATAGACAATTATTTGCAATCTAAAAAAAATAAAAAAGTAGCCTGATGAATAGAAGAACAAAGAATTTAAAAATTTTAAAAGAAAATTCAATTTATAGCGAGTCAATGGAACATGATTCATGTGGAGTCGGATTAGTAGCATCTACTGAAGGTTTAAAATCAAGAAAAGTTGTAGAGCAAGGAATAGAAGCATTAAAAGCAGTTTGGCATAGAGGAGCAATTGATGCAGATGGAAAAACAGGAGATGGTGCAGGTATTCATATAGAAATACCGTCAAATTTCTTTATAGAAAAAATTGAGAATTATGGGCGGAAATATGATGGAGGAGTAATCTGCGCTGGAATGATTTTTTTGCCAAGAAACGATTATAATGCACAGGAAAAATGCAAAACATACATCGAAACCGGACTTCTAAAAAATAATTTTAATATTTACAGATGGAGACAAGTTCCAATTAATACTAGTGTATTAGGTTCAAAAGCTGAAATAACTAGACCTGAAATTACTCAAGTTTTATTCACACCAAAAAATAAGTCAATAAATGGAAAAACGTTAGAAAGAAAACTTTATGAAACTAGAAGAAAAATAGAAAAAGAATGTTTAAAAAATCACTTAAATCAATTTTATATTTGTTCGTTTAGTTCAAAATCAATCATATATAAAGGAATGTTTTTGGCTGAATCTTTGTCAGAATTTTATTTAGATTTACAAGACGAAAGACTTACATCAAGGTATGCTATATTTCACCAAAGATTTTCAACAAACACTGCGCCAAGCTGGGATCTTGCACAACCATTTAGAGCGATTGCTCATAATGGAGAAATAAATACTTTAAAGGGTAATATTAATTGGATGAAAGTCCATGAAGAAGAAATGTTTAGTTCTCTGTTTGAAGATATGGAAAATATAAAACCAGTTATTCCAATAGAAAATTCGGACTCAGCATCATTGGATAATGTTTTTGAACTACTAAATATGTCTGGGCACTCAGCACCTTTAACTAAGATTATGTTAATACCTGATGCATGGTCTAAGAAAAGTAAAATACTTCCAAGAGATCATTTACAATTATTTAATTTTTTAAATAGCACCATGGAACCTTGGGATGGTCCTGCTGCTATTGCCGCAACCGATAATGATTGGGTTATAGCCGCAACAGATAGAAATGGTCTGAGACCATTAAGATATACGGTCACAAAAGATAAATTATTATTTGCAGGCTCTGAGACAGGAATGGTTGATCTGGATGAAAAAAAAATTGTTAGCAAAGGTAGATTGGGACCAGGAGAAATAATAGGAGTTAGAATTGAAAGAGGAAAAGTTTTTACAAATAGTGAAATCAAAAACTATTTAGCAAAAGAATATAAAAATTTTAACAATCAAATTATAGATCTAGATAAAAAATTTCTTATTAAAGATGAAAAAAATGAATTTTCAGGAGAAGAATTAAGAATTCTTCAACATTGTTTTGGTTATAGCATTGAAGACCTAGAGTTAATTCTTCATCCTATGGTAGAAGAATCAAAAGAAGCGACAGGATCAATGGGTGACGATACTCCATTAGCAGTTTTATCAGATAAATATCGGCCACTTTATCATTTTTTTAGACAAAATTTTAGCCAGGTTACAAATCCACCTATAGATTCTTTAAGGGAAAATAAAGTTATGAGTCTTAAAACTAGATTTGGAAATCTAGGTAATATTTTGGACTTTAGCAATTTAACCGAAGAAAACATATATGTTTTAAATAGTCCTATACTATCAAATTCTCAGTTTAAAAAATTTGTTAGTTATTTTGGAGGTAATTCCAAAATTTTAGAATGTACTTTTGATGAACAGGATAGTCTTGAAAATGCACTAAATAATTTAAAGGGCGAGGTAGAAAAATCAGTTAGAGAAGGAATTAATCAAATAATTCTTACAGACAAAAATATATCAAAAGAAAAATTACCAATTCCAATGCTTTTATGTATTGGTGCCATTAATACACACTTAATTAATCTTGGATTAAGAGGGTATGTTTCAATTAATGTTCAGACTGGAGATGCTCTAGACACCCATTCTTTTGCAACTTTAATTGGTGTTGGGGCAACAACTGTTAATCCTTATTTGGCTTTCGATAGCATACACCAAAGATATACAAAAATGCTTTTTGAGAATCTGAGTTTTGAAGAGTGTATTTCAAGATACATTAAATCAGTAAATCTTGGATTATTAAAAATTATGTCAAAGATGGGTATTTCAGTATTAAGCTCTTATAGAGGAGGATGTAACTTTGAAACTGTAGGATTGAGCAGAACATTAGTAAAAGATTATTTTCCAGGAATTTTATCAAAAATTTCTGGAATTGGATTAAATGGAATTGAGAAGAAAATAAGAAAAATTCACAATGAAGCATTTAATTCTACTTCCAAAATTCTTCCAATCGGTGGAATTTATAAATATAGAAAAAATGGAGAGACTCATCAATATCAAGGTAAATTAATTCATTTAATTCAAACTGCTGTTACGAAAAATTCTTATGATATCTATAAAAAATATGTTGATGGAATTTATAATCTTAAACCAATTAATCTAAGAGACTTAATAGATTTTAAGGTAAAAAAATCAATAAGTATTGATGAAGTAGAATCCGTACCAAGCATTATGAAAAGATTTGGAAGCGGAAGCATGTCTCATGGAGCATTATCAAAAGAGGCACACGAAACTCTAGCAATTGGAATGAATAGAATTAGAGGCGCTTCATGTAGCGGTGAAGGAGGAGAAGATGAAAAAAGATTTAAAGTTAAAGAAAATGGAGATAGTGCAAATTCAAGAGTTAAACAAATAGCATCAGCTAGATTTGGTGTAACAACAAATTATTTAAATAATTGTAATGAAATAGAAATTAAAATTGCTCAAGGCGCAAAACCAGGAGAAGGAGGGCAACTTCCTGGTTTTAAAGTTACTGATGAAATAGCAAGACTAAGACATTCAACACCTGGTGTTACATTGATTTCTCCTCCCCCTCATCATGATATTTATTCAATAGAAGATCTTGCTCAATTAATTTACGATCTTAAGCAGATAAATCCTAAAGCAAGAATTGGTGTAAAATTGGTTGCGTCTTCAGGAATTGGAACTATTGCAGCTGGTGTAGCCAAGGCAAAAGCAGATATAATATTAATTGCAGGACATTGTGGAGGCACTGGAGCAACTCCTCAAACAAGTGTTAAATATGTTGGTATTCCTTGGGAGATGGGACTAACAGAAGCCAATCAAGTTTTAACTTTAAATAATCTACGTCATCAAGTTACATTAAAAACAGATGGTGGAATTAAAACTGGCAGAGATGTAGTAATAGCAGCAATGATGGGAGCAGAAGAGTATGGTGTTGCCACTACCGCTCTTGTTGCTATGGGTTGTATTATGGTTAGACAATGTCATTCAAATACATGTCCTGTAGGAGTGTGCACTCAAGATAAAAAACTAAGAGAAAAATTTACTGGAACTCCAGATAAAATTGTTAATCTTTTTACTTTTATTGCTCAAGAAGTAAGAGAGATTTTGGCACAATTAGGATTTAATAATTTAAACGAGATAATTGGAAGGACCAATTTATTAAAACAAGTTAGCAAAGGGTCTTCTAATTTAGATGATCTAGATTTAAATCCTTTGTTTGTTCAAGCAGATTCTGGATCAAACAAAAAATATTGTGAAAATGTAATTATTAATAGTGTTCCAGATACCTTAGATCAAAAAATATGGCCTGAGATTGAACAATTAATTGAAAAGAATGAAATTATAGAAAAAGAATTTAAGATTAAAAATACACATAGAGCAGTTGGAACGAGAATTTCTTATCATCTATATAATAAATTTGGAAACAACATGTTAAAAGAAAATTCAATTTCTTTAAAATTTAATGGATCGGCTGGACAATCTTTTGGGGCTTTTGGAGTTAAAGGATTAAAGTTAAGCTTAAAAGGCGATGCCAATGATTATGTTGGAAAAGGATTATCTGGAGGCACCATAGTAGTTAAATTGCGAGATGAAAGTAATTTAATATCTAATGAAAATACAATAATAGGAAATACAGTTTTATATGGAGCAACATCTGGATATTTGTATGCTGCTGGACAAGCAGGAGAAAGATTTGCCGTTAGAAATTCTGGAGCAACTGCAGTTATAGAAGGATGTGACTCTAATGGATGTGAATATATGACCGGTGGGAGTGTTCTAATTCTTGGGGAGGTCGGAGATAATTTTGCAGCAGGAATGACTGGTGGCATGGCATTTGTTTATGATGTTAATAATAATTTTGAAAAAAAAGTTAATCCAGAAAGTGTTGTATGGCAAAAACCAGAAACAGAATTTTGGATAAAATTTCTTAAAGATTTAATTTTAAATCATGTAAGAGAAACTAATTCAAGTTTTGCAAATAAATTACTAAATAATTTTGAAAATGAAATTATAAATTTTTTTCAAGTATGCCCAAAAGAAATGATAGACAAACTTGACAATCCATTAACACTTAATAAAACCTTAAGTGTAGCCAGTTAAATAATCTTATAACAATTATAATATAAGATTTTATCTAATTCTTTATTTATTTTATTTAAATTAAATTTATTAGACAAACTATGGTTGCCATTTTTAATAACTACAATTTTTTTTATAGCTTTATTAAAATTATTTAATATTTTTTTTGAATAAATTACAGGAACGACGTCATCTTTTGAACCGTGTACCATAGTTACAGGTATTTTCGTTTTATATTTTTTGCTTAAAACTTTATTTTTTTTACCATCTTTTATTAGTTGGTATGTGATCGGATATTCATATTCTCCATGTTTTAATTGATAGATTTTTTTTTTAACAATTTCTTTTTTTATTTTTTTCGAAAATTTTTTCCACATAAGTCTTTCTAAAAACTCAGGAGCAGATCCAATACCTAAAAATCCCTTAATTTGATTATTAAAGTATTTGAATTGGTTTAAAGATAGCCAAGATCCCATACTTGAGCCAATCAAAATAAAGTTTTTTTTTTTTATTATTTTTTTTATTGAAATTCTTACTTCTTCGGTCCATTTAGATATATTGCCTTTTGTAAATTTACCCGAAGATTTTCCATGACCAGAATATTCAATTGCTAAAAATCCTAATTTTCTTTTTTTACAATATTTTAAAAAATTTATTGGTTTATCCCCTTCAATGTCAGACATAAAACCGTGTAAAAAAACTACATATAAATTTGCATTTTGATTAATTGATAAATATCTCAACCTTTTAAATTTAGAAATTATTAAAAATTTAAAATTACTCATAATAAATATTTCAATATTGTGATAATATATTACTTTATTAAATGCCAACTAAATTAAAAGTTTTACAAGTTATTCCAAAACTAGGTTATGGAGGAGCAGAAACTGGCTGTTATGATATAGCTCATTATTTAAATGAAAATGATTGTAAGTCATACATAATTACTAGTGGTGGAGAGTTAATAAAATTTATAAATAAAAAAAAAGTAAAATTAATAAGACTTCCAGTTCAATCAAAAAATCCAATAATTATGTTGTTTAATGCTATAATAATTTCTTTAATTATTCTTTTTTGCAATATTAATATAGTGCATGCAAGAAGTAGAGCTCCTGCTTGGTCTTGCCTTGTAGCAACAAAAATTACAGGCAGAAAATTTGTTACAACTTTTCATGGAACTTATAACTTTAATAGTAATATAAAAAAGTTTTATAATTCTGTGATGGTAAGATCAAATTTAATTATTGCAGGATCAAATTTTATTTTTTCACATATAAATGAAAATTATTCTAATTACTTAAATACAAAAAAGAAATTTTTAGTAATTTTTAGAGGAATTAATACCGATTATTTTGATCCTTCTACAACATTAGAAAAAGATGAGGATAATTTATTTAAATCTTGGGAACTTAAGGTTGGAAAAAAAATTATATTATTTCCAGGCAGATTAACTTCTTGGAAAGGACAAGAAATGTTTTTAGACTCAATAAATAAAGTCAACATACAATTAGGTCATGATGCGTTTATTGCAGTAATATTAGGAAGCGATCAAGGTAGAGAATTATATAAAAAAAAACTTATAAGACTAGTTGAACAATATAGATTAACTAATCAAGTGAAATTTATAGAACACTGCAAAAATATGCCCGTAGCATACAAAATTTCAAATTTTGTAGTATCAGCTTCTATTGAGCCGGAATCCTTTGGAAGAATATCTGCCGAAGCTCAATCAATGCAGAAACCAATTTTAGCTAGTAATATTGGAGGATCAAAAGAAACTATTATTGATAATAAAACTGGAATTTTATTTGAATCAGGTAATTCAGATGAAATGTCAAAAAAAATTATTGAATTATTAAATTTAGACGAAAGTACACTAAATCAAATGGGTATTGAAGGAAGAAAAAACGTGATAAATAAATTTAATGTTGAAAAAATGTGTTTTTCTACTTATTCAGAGTACAAAAAACTAATTAATTAAATGCCCAATATAACTCTTCCTGATGGAAAAAAAATTTCTTTTGATGAAAAAATCAATGGAATTCAAATAGCTGAAAAAATTAGTAAATCTCTTTCTAAACAAGCTTTAATAATAAGTGTTGATGGCGTGTTAAAAGATTTAAACCTTGATATAGAAAAAGATTGTTCAGTTAAAATAATTACCTCAAAAGATAGCGAAGGCTTAGATGCTATAAGGCACGATGCTACTCATATTATGGCAATGGCAGTTCAAGAATTATTTCCGGGAACAAAAATTGCAATTGGTCCAGCAATAAAAGATGGTTTTTATTATGATTTTTCGAGAAAAGAACCTTTTACACCACAAGATTTAGAAAAAATTGAAATAAAGATGAAAGAAATTGTTGAGAATGATGAACTTACACGTAGAGAAGTCTGGGAAAGAAAAAAAGCCACAGATCATTACAAAAAAATTGGAGAAGATTATAAAGTTCAGCTTGTAGATAGTATTTCAGAAGATCAGGAGGTTTCAGTTTATTATCATGGAAAATGGTATGATTTATGTCGAGGACCTCATTTAACCTCAACAGGTAAAATTGGAAAGTATTTTAAACTTACAAAAGTTTCAGGCGCATATTGGAAAGGTGATTCAAAAAATGAAATGTTACAAAGAATTTATGGAACATGTTGGCCATCTCAAAAAGAATTAGATGACTATTTAAAAAGAATTGAAGAAGCGGAAAAAAGAGATCATAGAAAACTAGGTAAAGAAATGAATTTATTTCATTTTCGCGAAGAAAGTCCAGGCTCAGTATTTTGGCACGAGAAAGGGTGGAATCTTTTTCAAAAATTAGTTTCATATATGAGAATGAAACAGGATCAGGCAGGATATAAAGAAATCAATACGCCTGAAATATTGGATAGATCTTTATGGGAGAAATCTGGTCATTGGGAAAAATTTGGATCAAATATGTATACTTCAAAAACGCCTGATGAAAAAATATTCGCAATTAAACCCATGAACTGTCCAGGATGTGTTCAAGTTTTCAATCAAGGGTTAAAAAGTTATAGAGATCTACCATTAAAAATGTCAGAGTTTGGAAAAGTCCATCGCTACGAACCCTCAGGAGCTCTTCATGGTTTATTAAGAGTTAGAGCTTTTACACAAGACGATGCCCATATTTTTTGTACAGAAGATCAAATAACCGATGAGTGTTTATCAGTTACAAATTTAATATTAGAAATTTATAAAGATTTGGGTTTTGAAAATGTTATCTTAAAATACTCAGACCGACCTGATTTACGAGTTGGAGATGATAGCGTTTGGGATAAAGCAGAAGCTGCATTATTAGAAGCAATAAAAGAATCAAAATTAGAATACTCAATTAACAAAGGAGAAGGTGCCTTTTACGGTCCAAAAATAGAGTTTGTCTTGATGGATGCAATTGGAAGAGATTGGCAATGTGGAACTTTACAAGTGGATTTAAATTTACCTGGAAGACTCGGAGCATCTTATGTTGACAAAGATGGAAGTAAAAAAATTCCAGTTATGCTTCATAGAGCTTTATTTGGTTCATTAGAAAGGTTTATTGGAATAATAATCGAACACTATTCTGGCAAATTACCTTTTTGGATAACCCCCTTACAATCAGTAGTAATACCTGTTTCAAATGACTTTGACGAATATGCAAAAAAAGTTTATCAACAATTGAAAAAAGTAGGAATATCAGCTGAAGTAGATCTTAAGAATCATAATTTAAACTATAAAATAAGAGATCATTCTTTATCAAAAGTACCTTTACTATTGATTTGTGGAAAAAAAGAAGTTGACACTAACTCAGTAACTATTAGAAGATTGGATTCTAATAAACAGGAAAATATGGAATTAAAAGAGTTTCTAAAAAAATATTCTGCTTTTAACAAAGCACCTTCAATTTAAGTGGCAGACTTCAAACAAAACTATTTTCAAAGAAGAACAAAACCTAAAGGACCCAGGTCAAACAATAGAATTATTTCATCAGACGTGCAAGTTATTGGAAGTGATGGACAAAATCTTGGAATATTAAATTTGAATGATGCAATCAATAGAGCAAAAGATATTGGTCTAGATTTAATTGAAATAGCTCCAAACACAAAACCTCCAGTTTGTAAAATTATGGATATGGGAAAGTATAAATATGATGCCCAAAAAAAAGCAAATAAAGCAAAAAAAAAACAAAAAAAAATTGAATTAAAAGAAATTAAATTAAGACCAGTTACAGAAATTCATGATTATAATTTTAAAATTAAAAATGCTAAAAAATTCTTAGCAAAAGGTGATAAAGTTAAATTTACAATAAGGTTTAAAGGAAGAGAATTACAACATTCAAGTCTTGGCAGTGATTTAATGGAAAAAATAAAACTAGATATGCAGTCAATTGGAAGAGTAGAGTTAGAGCCAAAGTTTGATGGGAAACAAATGATTATGGTAATCCAGCCTTTATAGCTCATATTTCTAGTTGTAAATTAATATTAATATTTGTATAACCCCGTGAAAATTATGCCTAAATTAAAAACAAAAAGTTCAGCAAAAAAAAGGTTTAAGATTTCTGCAAAAGGCAAAGTTATAACTGCTCAAGCCGGAAAAAGACATGGCATGATTAAAAGAACCAATTCACAAATTAGGAAACAAAGAGGAACAACGGTAATGACAAAACAAGATGGAAAAATTGTTAAATCATATATGCCGTACAGCTTAAGAGGATAAGATGGCTAGAGTAAAAAGAGGCGTAACAAGTAGAGCAAAACACAAAAAAGTTCTTAAGGCAGTTAAAGGCCAATGGGGACGGAGAAAAAATACTATAAGAGTCGCAAGACAAGCAATGGAAAAAGCCATGCAATACGCCTATAGAGATAGAAGAAATAAAAAAAGAGAATTTAAATCTTTGTGGATTCAAAGAATAAATGCTGGAGTTAGATCCGAGGGATTAACTTATTCGAAATTCATTAATGGTTTAAGTAAATCAGGCATCAAAATAGACAGAAAAATACTTGCCGAAATTGCATACGACAACCCACAGGCATTTAAAACTATAGTTAAAAAGGCTCAAGCAGCTTTAAACTAATCTTCTCTATTGTTTTTCTTAACTTAAGAAATAATCTAAAGAAATGTCGGATATTATAAAAATTAAAGAAGAATATATCTCTAAGCTAAATCAAGACATAGATCTTAATCAAGTTAATCAATTTAAGATAGAGTTATTTGGTAAAAATGGAAAAATTTCTAATGAATTTAAAAAAATGGGTTCAATTTCAGCTGAAGCAAGAAAAAAATTTGCATCTGACTTAAATGCAATAAAAGATGAAATTCAAAACTTAATATCAAAAAAAATTCAAGAAATAGAAATTCAAGAAATCAATTTAAAAATTAAAAACGAAAAGGTAGATGTAACTTTGCCGGAACGAAGTTTTAGTCAAGGAAGAATACACCCAGTATCACAAGTGATTGATGAAATATCATCTATTTTTTCCGAGATAGGTTTTAATGTAGAAGAAGGACCTGATGTAGAAAATGAATATAATAATTTCTCAGCTTTAAATACTCCAAACAATCATCCCGCAAGAGATATGCATGATACTTTTTACTTAGACAAAAATAAAGAATTCTTATTAAGAACTCATACATCGCCAGTTCAAGTTAGAACAATGGTAAAAGGAAAACCACCATTTAAAATTATTGCACCAGGAAGAACTTATAGGTCCGATAGCGACCAAACACATTCACCAATGTTCCATCAAGTTGAAGGTCTTCATATTGATAAAAATATAAATATGGGTCATTTAAAAGGATGCCTAAATTATTTTATTAAAGAGTTTTTTGAAGTTGATAAAATAAAGATGAGATTTAGACCAAGCCACTTTCCATTTACAGAACCATCAGCTGAGGTCGATATAGGGTATGAGGTTAAGGATGGTAAAATTGTTATAGGAGAAGGAAACAAATGGTTAGAGATACTTGGATGTGGAATGGTACATCCAAACGTACTTAAGAATGTAAAAGTAGATACATTAAAATATCAAGGTTACGCATTTGGCATAGGTATAGATAGGATGGCAATGCTAAAATATGGAATAAATGATTTAAGAGCATTTTTTGAAACAGATTATAGATGGCTAAATCATTTTGGGTTTGATCCATTAGATGTTCCTTCAAGTTATAGAGGTTTAAGTAGATGAAACTCACTTTAGATTGGCTTAAAGAGCATTTAGATACTAAGCGCAATGATGAAAAAATTATAGACAAGCTAACCGAGGTTGGGCTTGAAGTAGAGAGTTTTGAAAATCAAACTTCAGAATTAGATGATTTTATAGTTGCAAAAATACAAAATGTAGAACAACATCCAAATGCAGATAGACTTAAAGTTTGCGATGTAGATATTGGCAAAAAAGATAGTGTAAAAGTTGTTTGTGGAGCACAAAATGCAAAAAAAAATCTTTTAACAATATATGCTCCTCCAGGAGCAATTATTCCGAAAAATCAAATGAAATTGTCAGTAAGTAAAATAAGAGGAATAACTTCATACGGAATGCTATGTTCTGAGTCTGAATTAAATTTATCTAATGAAAGTGATGGAATTACTGAACTTTCAATGCAAAAATATAATAATAAAGTTGGTAAAAAATATTTCAATAGTAATAGTACACAAGTAATTGATCTTTCAATTACTCCAAACAGAGCCGATTGTCTGGGAGTAAGAGGAATAGCCAGAGATTTGGCCGTAGCTGGATTAGGTAAATTAAAAAATTTAAGTAATAAAAAAATAAAATTTTCAGACTCTCAAAAAATAAAGGTAAAAATTACAAAAGAAAAAAATCAAGGATGTTTTGCTTTTGGTAGTTGTTTAATTAAAGGAGTTAAAAATATAGAAAGCCCCAAATGGCTGAAAGATAAAATTATTTCTTTAGGACAAAAACCAATTTCCACGATTGTAGACATAACAAATTATTTAACTTTTGATTTAAATAGACCGCTTCATGCATACAACGCAGATAAAATAGACAAAGGTATAGTAGTTAGAAATTCAAAAAAAGGAGAAACTTTTGAAGCTTTAGATAAAAAAAATTATACACTCCAAGATGATATGTGTGTAATATCAGATTATTCTGGGGTTTTGGGTCTTGGGGGCATAATAGGAGGAACAAGAACAGGCACAGAGCTAGATACAAAAAATATTCTATTGGAGTCAGCATATTTTAATCCTGAATCTATAAGAAAAACATCAAAATTATTAAACATTGATACAGACGCAAAATTTAGATTTGAAAGAGGAATAGATCCAGAATCAATAGAATTAGGATTGTTAAGAGGCGCTGAATTAATCCAACAAATTTGTGGAGGTGAAATAAGCAAAATAGATATTCAAAGAAATAATAATATAAAAAAAATTCAATTTAAATTTCAAACTTCATTATTTGAAAAAATAACTGGTTTTAAAGTAAACGATAAAGAAATTATAAAAATCTTGTTAGATTTAGGGTTTAAAATAAAAAAACAAAAAAATATTTTAAACTTAACTGTCCCATCGTGGAGGCCAGATATCAATCAGCCTATAGATATAGTTGAAGAAATTGTAAGAATTAAAGGATATAACAAAATAAAAATAGAAGAACCAGAAAAAGTAAGAATAAAACCAACTTTAAATAGAAAACAAAAATTATTTCATTTCATAAAGCGTTCTATTGCGTCCAAAGGATATCTTGAGGCAATAACATGGTCTTTTACTGACTCAACAATTAATCAATTATTTAATGAGAACAGACCACAAATTGAAATAGTAAATCCGATTAGTTCAGATTTAAACGTCCTAAGAAATTCAATTTTTTCTAATTTAATTGTTTATTTGAAGAATAATTTAGATAGGGGATTTAAGGATATTTCATTTTTTGAAATTGGACCGATATTTAATGGAAATAAACCAGGCAATCAGCAATCAGTAATGGGAGCACTAAGAGCAGGAAAAATTTCTAGGCTTAATTGGATAGAAAATGAAAGACCAGTTGATGTTTATGATGCAAAAAGAGATGCAATTCAATGTATAGTAGAATCTGGTTTTGATCAAAATAAACTTTTTGTTAATAATAAAGCTCCTAGTTATTACCATCCAGGAAAATCAGGAGCAATTTATTTAAATAAAAATGAAGATAAAGTTGTTGCGTACTTTGGTGAAATTCACCCAAACATTATAAATAAAATTGATATTAAATCTGAATCACTAATTATTTTTGAATTATTTTTAGATAATATTAAAGAACCTAAAAAAAAATTAAAAGATCAAAAATCACAATATCAATATTCTGATTATCAAAAATCAGAAAGAGATTTTGCGTTTGTGATTAATAAAGATTTTAAAGTTCAAAATTTAGTCGATATTATTTCTGAGATTGATAAAAATTTAATTAAATCTATAAAAGTTTTTGATGTATATGAAGGAGAAAAAATTCCAGAAGGTAAAAAATCAATTGCATTAAATGTTACAATCCAATCATCCGAAAAAACTTTAAATGATCAAGACTTAGAGAGAATTAACCAACTTATAATTTCAACTGTAGAAAAAAAATCTGGCGCAAAAATAAGAGCATAACCATGACTACAATTGATAATATAAGAAATTTTGCGATAATAGCACATATTGATCACGGAAAATCCACGATTGCCGACAGAATAATTCATAAATGTGGAGGTCTTACCGAAAGAGAGATGAAAGCTCAAGTTCTAGACTCTATGGATATAGAAAGAGAAAGAGGAATTACAATTAAAGCTCAAACGGCAAAACTTAATTATACTTCAAAAGATGGAAAAAAATATATTCTAAATATCATCGATACACCAGGACATGTAGATTTTAGTTATGAAGTAAGTAGATCTTTGTATGCTTGTGAAGGTTCGATTTTGATTGTTGATAGTACACAAGGAGTTGAAGCTCAAACTTTAGCAAATGTGTATCAAGCATTGGATATTAATCATGAAATAATCCCAGTTCTAAATAAAATAGATTTACCTGCATCTGATATAGATAGAACAAATAAACAAATCGAAGACGTTATTGGAATAGATACATCAAAAGCAGTTTCATGTTCTGGTAAAACTGGCGAAGGAATTAGTGAAATCTTAGAAAAAATAATTAAAACTTTACCAGGTCCAACTGGAGAAAAAGATAAAATATTAAAATGTTTATTAGTTGATAGTTGGTACGACACATATCTTGGTGTTGTTATATTAGTAAGAGTAATAGATGGTAAAATTACAAAAAACATGAAAATTAAAATGATGTCGACAAATCAAGATTATGTTGTTGAAAAAGTTGGTGTTTTTACTCCTAAGCCAAAAGATATAAATGAATTAAACGCTGGAGAGATTGGATTTATTACAACTGGTATAAAAGCTTTATCTGAAACTAAAGTAGGAGACACTATATGTAATGCTCACAATACTTTAAAAGAAGCATTACCAGGATTTAAACCTAGTAAGCCAGTAGTATTTTGCGGTTTGTTTCCTGTAGATAGTTCCGAATATCAAAAATTAAAAGATGGTTTAGCAAAACTCCAATTAAATGATGCAAGTTTTTCATATGAACCAGAGTCATCATCTGCTTTAGGTCTTGGTTTTAGGTGTGGATTTTTAGGGCTATTACATCTTGAAATTGTAACCGAGAGACTTGAAAGAGAATTTGATATTAATTTATTAACAACAACCCCAGGTGTAGTTTATAAAATTCATATGAATAATGGTAGGATAGAAGATCTACAAAACCCTTCAAGCTTACCAGATCCTACACTTATAAAATTTATCGAAGAACCTTGGATAAAAGTAACAATTATTACGCCAGACCAATATCTTGGATCAATAATTAAAATGTGTCAGAGCAAGAGAGGAGTTCAAACTAATTTAAGTTATTCAGGAAACAGAGCTGTTCTAAATTATGAATTACCTTTAAATGAAGTAGTTTTTGATTTTAATGATAGATTAAAATCAATGACCAGCGGATATGCTAGCTTTGATTACGAAATAATAGGCCACAGAGAAGGAGATTTAGTAAAAATGGGTATTTTGGTAAATGCGGAAACGGTGGATGCATTAGCAATGATGATACATAAAGATTTTGCGCAATCAACTGGAAGAGAAGTTTGTGAAAAATTAAAAGATTTAATACCAAGACATAATTTTATGATACCAATTCAAGCAGCAATAGGAGGTAAAATCATTGCAAGAGAAACTATAAAAGGCTTTAAAAAAGATGTATTGACTAAGATTCACGGTGGAGGAGCAACCGATAGAAAGAGGAAACTATTAGAAAAACAAAAAAAAGGAAAAGCAAGGGCAAAACAATTCGGCAAGGTGGAAATACCTCAAGAAGCATTTATAGGAGTTTTAAAAATTAAAAAAGAAAAATGAATAAATTTAAAAACAGAATCAATAAAATTTATAATATAATTTTTGGAGAAAAATTTTACAAAAAAATAGATTTTAATTGGGATAATTTTCCTAAAAGATATGAATTAATAAATAAAGTTATAACTAAAAAAAACTATAAGTCTTATCTAGAAATAGGATGTGATGAAAATCAAAATTTTGATAAAATAAATATTCAAGAAAAAATAGGCATTGATCCAAAAAAAGGTGGAAATATAAAAATGACTAGTGATAGTTTTTTTAGTACTAATCAAAAAAATTTTGACTGTATATTTATTGATGGATTGCATACTTATGAACAAGCAAAAAAAGATGTTATAAACTCTATTAACGTTTTAAACGAAAATGGTATGATATTTTTACATGATTGTTTGCCTAAAAGTTATTTTCATCAAGCAACACCTAGATCCAGAAATACTTGGAATGGAGATGTTTGGAAAGTAATAATTGAATATAGAGTTAAAGAAGATTTTGATACGTTTACATGTTTTATAGACGAAGGAGTGGGAGCAATTCTTAAAAAAAGAAATAGATTAATTTTGAAAAAAAAATTTACAAATTTTAAAAAAATTACTTTTAAAGAATTTTATTATAATTATAAAGAATTAATGAATATTGTAAGCTACGATAAAGTTGAAGAGTATTTAAATATTTAAATTTGAAAATAGAAGATTTTACATTTGTTATAACCACATTTAATAGTGAAAATACTATTTTTGAATGTCTTGAAAAATTACCAAAAAAATCTAAAAAAATAATATTAGAAAACTCAGGCAATAAAATTCTTAAAAATTCATTAGAAAGCAATTTTGAAAATCTTCAATGTTATCTTATGAATGAAAACTTGGGATTTGGAAAAGCTAATAACTTTGGAATAAAAAAAACTAAAACAAAATATATTTTTATAATGAATCCAGATGTAAGATTTGAAGATAATTCATTTGAAAATATAATTGAAATTATAAAAAATGAAGAATTCTCAATAGCCGCACCAATCAATATTGATGAAATTGGTAAATTTAAATTTAATCAAAATAAAGTTTTAGAAGTCAATTATGTAAAAGGTTTTGCAATGATAATGAAAAAAAGCGAGGTTATTAAAAACCTATTTGATGAAAACATTTTTTTATATTTAGAGGAAATAGATCTTTGTAAAAGATTCAAAAAAAAAAATGGCCGTATAATTTTAATTGATGTTCCTGTAAATCATTTGGGTGGTTTGTCCCATGGAAGCAGAAACGATATAGAGATGGAAAAATCAAGAAATTGGCATTGGATGTGGTCAAAATTTTATTATAATAAAAAATATTATGGTTATTTC
>Ga0208411_1000098_pt1 | contig 67796 bp, 56 predicted proteins | sample ETN01SmetaG_4_FD_185793 | JGI IMG/M metagenome (GOLD analysis project Ga0208411, IMG submission 185793) | Marine microbial and viral communities from oxygen minimum zone, Eastern Pacific Ocean - ETNP2014F12-01SV261 (SPAdes) (version 2) | ecosystem: Environmental > Aquatic > Marine > Oceanic ... | reverse complement strand
TGATGGCTTCAGTGCGTAAAGATGCCCTGGGGGCAGGATTGAAGGCCTGCCATGAATATTCTTCTGGAAAAGATACAGCACAGAAAGTTCACTGTTCCAGCCTTGTCATTACTGGTGCTGAAGACCGCATGACCCCTGCGTCAAAGGGGCGAGAATTGGCAGGGTTGATTCCTGAATGCAATTTGGAGGTCCTTCACCATTGCGGGCACATGATGATGCTCGAAGATTCAAAGGCCTGTCTGGATGCATTGAAACAGAACATCTGAATCCATCCGCAAGAAGCTTTGCCGGTTTTCATCGAATACATTCAGGTTGTGCTTGACTGGCTGGTACAACAGATCTACCTCCATTCAAACATAACCCTGGTTGCACTTTCTGTAATAGCCCTCCTCGTCGCAGGTCTGACATTGATCCAGTGCCTTCGGGCATGGAAGAATTTTTTAAGTAAAAGAAATCTGCTCAAAGAACTCCATGAACACCTACCCCCCTCCCAGGGTTCTTGAATTTCCTGAGGTTCATTATCCCGAAGGTTACCGTTCAACCCCGGTGATTGGGGGCAACTTCGGCATCACTGCTGGGTTGCCAAAGCTGGAAGACATCATTGAATGGCAGGAGGGACGTCGGCGGTTTACAAGGGGATATTACAGACTGGTTGAAGGCCCCCAGTTGTTTCAGTTGCAGCAGGGATTTTCAAAGCATTTCTCCGTACGTCATGCCGTAGCATTCAGTTCTCTGCAATCTGGTCTGCTCGAACTTTTGGAACTTCTGTTCAATCGGTTTGAGGAAATGAGGTTGAAGGTCATTCATGATCATTTTGATCCAGAGTTTTCATCTTTGGTCAATACCCTCCAGTCGCTTCGCCGTCCCGTCTCCTATTTTCCCAGTAACCTTGAAAATCCACTTCAAACTGTGGATCCAGGGAAGCAAGAAGTATTACTGATTGTACTCAAAGAACCCATTTCCTGGATAAGGAATCATTTTGATCTGCTCAAAACGGCATCTATTGAAAAAATCCCCACCGTAGTCTTTACAGTCTCCTTCAAGGAATTGGAATCCTTTCCCGAAAACGCGGATTATTGGGTTACCTCTTTAGCATCTTTCGATGATGGGACTGCCCTGAATGGAGGAATCGTGCTTGGAAACAAGGACCGGCAGATGACCGAATTGAGGGAAATCCGGAAAAAAAGAGGTAACGTACTTTCCTTGCGCAACGCCTCACTGATGATGGGAGACCTTCGGGTTTCTGGAAAGCTGCTTTCTCCCAAAATAGAACCCCGAAACTCCACCGATTCAAAACAACAAGTCCTCGAACGTCTATGTCATTTGGAACACGCTGAGCATGGCTTGCTCTATCCATCCGGCATGAGCGCAGTGAGTTCTGTGATTTCGTTGCTGAGACGTCCAGACAAACCAAAAGTGATCGTCATCGGTCTTCTGTACACAGACACCTATGGGTTTTTAGAAAGCACCTATCGCGGGAAGAAAGACACCGCATTATATCTGAAGACGGATGATATTAAGGTGCTTGAGCAGTATCTGGATGATCAGACCGCATGCATCTTAACGGAAACGATCACTAATCCACTGCTCGAGATTCCGGATCTTGAAACCCTTGGCCAACTTGCGAGGAAATATCAAATCCCGCTGGTGATCGACAATACTCTGGCCACTCCCATCAACTGCAGACCTTTGGATTGGGGTGCGGATCTTGTCATTCACAGCACGAGCAAATACCTCAGCGGCGGCAACGATCATGGGGGTGGAGCAGTTCTGTTCCGTAAGGAACACTGGAAGTGGTCTTTCGAACACCATCACGATCAATGGGGCTTGGATCCATGGGAACCGGAAATCCAGATCCTTCAGCAAAATCTTGAAAATTTCGAGGAACGTATGTTGCGTTTCAATTTAAACGGGGATAAGGTTGCGAAATTTCTGAAAAATCATCCAGAAGTTGAAAAGGTTTATCATGGTTCTTTGGTTCAAAAAAAAGATCTTTCTCCAAAATGGCTTTCCGGTTTCGGAAGCGTCGTCAGTTTTACTCTTCGTTCTGGTGATCTTGAAAGTCTCAGACAGTTTTATGACCACCTTCCCGCTCCCCTGCTGAAAGCCCCGAGTCTGGGTTCCAATCAGACTCTTGTATGCCCCTATGCGTTGTTGGCTCATTATCATGAGCCCTCCTCCTTTTTTGAATATCACGGGATTTCAAAGCATTTAATCCGGCTTGCAGTCGGTTGTGAACATGATCTTGATCCGATTATCGGGGCACTTGAAGAAGGACTGAACCAGACCCTGTAGGGATCGCATGGAACTCTTAAGTCCTAGACTGAGACTGCGTGAATGGCGTGTTTCTGATTTCCATAATTTTTCAAGACTGGCGAAAAATCCAAATGTGGTGCGCTGCATTGGTGATGGAAAGCTCTGGGATGACCAGCGGATCCGGAAATTCATCGAACGCCAGCAACAGTTGCAAAAAGTGCTGGGGCATTGCCTTTGGGTGCTGGAACTTCAGGAAGAAAAGGGACTGATCGGATTCTGCGGGATCGCCCCTTTTGAGCCTCCTGGTTTTCTGGAAATCGGATGGTGGCTCGATGAAATCTGCTGGGGCCAAGGATATGCTACTGAAGCGGCGAAGCGAGTTTTATCCCATGCCACACAAGAACTGGGCATCAACCAACTCAGATCAGTCTCTCATCAGGATCATATACGCTCTCAGGCCATTATGCGTCGGATTGGAATGCGTCATGAGCGTGATGGACTACTGGGCATCTTTGGCAAAGAACCCAAGGATCTACCGATCCGGGTTTATGTTTATGAACACAAACCTAAGACTGAGTAGGTTTGTTCCAAGAAATAAGCATGTTTTGTCACTCAGCAGGACCTCACGGGATTCAATGCCGTGGTCCAAAAATCGCGCTTCCAACACGGATCATGGTGGCTCCTTCCTGAATCGCCCACTCGTAATCGGAAGTCATCCCCATCGAAAGCTGATCGATTTTGGGAGCGTCCAGGCTGGACCGCAATCGTTGCTGCATTTCCCTTAACTGGGCAAAAACCTTTCGAGTCTCCGCTTCCCCCTGGTTCGGGGCAGGCATGGTCATCAACCCGCGCAACTCCAGCATCTCCATTTTCATTATTTCCTCTGCAAGCGGCATTAACTGCTCCCAGTCTCCTAGGCCAGACTTGCTGTCTTCCTCTGAAAGGTTAAGCTGAATGAGTACCTTGATACTGGTTTTTTGTTCCTGACACAATCTTTCAAGTCGTTTTGCGAGTTCCAATGACTCCAGAGAATGGATCCATTGAAAACGTCCTGGACAAAATCGAGCTTTGTTTTTTTGAAGATGTCCAACAAGATGCCATTCCAGTTGGGAAAGATCATGGAGGTCATCTATTTTTTCAATCGCTTCCTGAACCCGGTTTTCTCCAAAAATCAATTGCCCGGCCTTAAAAGCTTCACGTACTGCCTCAGCGGGTTTTGTTTTGCTGATGGCCACCAGCCGTATTTCATCCAAACTGCGTTGCGCTTTTTCTGAGGCTTGCTGAATCGATTCATTTAAACGAAGAAGCCTTTCGTGAATCTGCACGTTCATCCTTTCGTAAAGCGTTTAAAAAACCGTCTTGGACTGGCGTTGTTCAAAATGGATTTCGTCAAAAAATCATGGCAACGGAAATACCAGGCCGTTCAGAACGATCAGGTCCCTTGGACTCCCTTGGGGAAACCGCTTGAAGAGTGCAGGCTGGTTTTGGTAACAACCGGAGGAGTCCATCAAAAAAATGATACTCCCTTTGACATGACCGATTCCAATGGTGATCCGAGTTTCCGAATGATTTCAAGCCAGGCGAAGCCGGAGGAATTGATGATTACTCATGATTATTACGACCATCGTGATGCCGATCAAGACCTTAACCTTGTTTTTCCATGGCAGGTAATGCAGGAACTTGTCAACGAAGGAAAAATGGGTTCCCTTACGGATCAGTTCATTTCCTTCATGGGACACATCGATGGAACGTTGATTGAAACATTGGTCCAGAAAACTTCTGTTGCTGCGGCTGACAAAGTCCAGCAAATGCAGGCTGATATTGCCCTGCTTGTTCCCTCCTGAGGCCTTTGCAATCAGACGGTCGGTCTGGTCCAACGTGAAATCGAAAGCCGGGGCATCTCCACAGTCAGTCTGTGCATCAGCATTAAAATCTGTTCCTCAGTCAATCCTCCGAGGGCCTACCACCTCCGATACCCCTATGGCCATGCTCTTGGTGAACCTTTCCGTTCTGCTCAACAAAGGAGGATTGTGATGGAAAGTTTGAAACTACTGGAAACCGTAAAAGAACCAGGAACCATCGTGGACAGCCCTTTTCGCTGGAAAAGAGACCGATTTGAAGAAATGGAGGAAGGATTACCCTTTATTGAACGACACGACAAAGAATTGAGGAATTGAGGAATTGAATCGGAATTGAATCGGAATGAATCACAAAGGATTCAATGATCCTTGGTAATATTGTTTACTGTTGCAATTCCGCTTTCCAAAGCCCAACTTGTTTTTGGCGAGCCTCTTTTTCTGCTGCAATCAATTCTTCATGCTCTACTGGTTGTTCATCGGGAAGTAGGTAATACGACCAGCCATTACGGATCATCCAAAGATTGAGGTTGGTATCTCCAGACCAAACCGTTCCTTCCATCCTGTAGAGTTTTTCTGAATAATCATAATCGACACGAACGTTCCGGTTGTAAAAAATCTTTCCCATCTCAAAGACGACCTTTTTTTTGAACCAGGTATTGTATTCCTTCCCGAAACTGACGGATTGACTTGGTGAGACATATTTGAGCCAGACCCGGATTTCCTGACGGGGCAAATTAAGGCTTTGTTTGGACAACTTATAGGTCCATTTTCGAAATTCGGTCCGGCTATCGATTCTCACCCAAATACTTTCGGGATCGGTCATCCTGCCGAAAACACCATGCAGGATGGTAAGGTTGATCTTCCGTGCGTTTTTTTTCTCTTTACGGTCTTTCATACGGTTGAAAAGTTGGCTGCGAATGCTTTCCGTGTTGAAAAAGCTGTCCTCTTGCGCCCAGGCGTTTGGTACTAAAAGCAAAAGCATCATTAATAGGCTGACCGAATAGAGCTTGTTGGGAAAAGCCATGTAATTTTTTTTCATAAAACTCACTTTGCTGAGTGGCTTGGTAGTAGATCTCAAATTAGAATCATTTCCATGCAAAATCCATGTGATCTTCTAAGCCTTACAAGGCTTAAGGGCAAATAGATTGCACTTCCGAACAGGCTGTTTTTAAATATTCTTTCATGTCCACAGTTAAACCCACCCGTTTCAGACCTCAGTCAATTTGAAGTTGAGGTGCTTTCAAACTCAAAACCAGAATTCGTGAAGTTTTATACAAAACTCTTTCCTTCAGGAAGTCTTAAGATCCGGATTCCAAACTCCTGGGGTATGGCCTTCGCCTTAATCCAGGTATTTCTATGGATCTTTTTCAGTTGTCCTGTCTATGCGAAAAGCCCGGTAAATATCGAAACACTCAGTTATGTGCATGACCCTGAATCCGGAGATTTTATCTACCATGACGCCTTGATCACCTGGGAAGACATGACCTTGGAGGGGACTGAAATCCGGCTGGATCCAGAACAGAACACTGCCATTGCTGAAGGGTATGTTCGTTTCAAACGTGAAAAATTGTTGGCGGTTATGGACCGTCTGGAGATGGATTTGGAAACCAGAACCGGTGTTTTTTACAACGCCATCATGTACGACTCTGAAAACCGAGCCTATATGACTGCAGATGAAGTGCAATGGCTGGGAGAAAGTCACTTTGTTTTGAATGAGTGCAGTTTTACCACCTGTAACCCTAAAAAACCTTTCTGGGAAATTAGTGGAAACCAGGTTGATTATAGACATGAAAATTTTGGTTCCAGTGAACACACCATTTTAAAGATCAAAGGGATCCCGGTATTTTATTTTCCTTTCCTGGCCTGGCCCACCACGAGCAGCCGCAAGTCAGGTTTTCTGGCACCCGGGTTTGGACAGGATACGAGTAACGCTGAAAAATTCGACCTTGGTTACCGGATTGGAATTCCTTACTTTTGGGCTTTTGATAAAGAGCATGATTTAACCTTCCAGTATGAGTGGGTAGAAAAGAGAGGCTATGGACTGCATGCAGAATATCAATATGCCTTCGAGGAAGGAATGTTCGGTCAACTACAGTTCCGAAGGTATTTCGAGAGAGATCCACGTGACCCTGAGAAGGAAGCCGGCAGTCTTGCTGCAAACAGTATCTCCGAAAAGGACTTGCGCCCTGAACGTTATAAACTGGTTTACAACCATAACCAACGGCTTGACGAAAGAAGCCGGCTGATTGTCAGCAGCTTGAATTACAGCGACGGACAGTTTGAAAAAGAGTATGAACGAAACCAAAACCCTAGTCTGACAGCTCAAAAATTTAGCGGCTCAGTGAATCGACAATTTGAAAAAGGGAGCGTTACGCTTTCTGTCTCAAAGCATGAAAAATATTTGGAGGAAGCCCTCCTCAATCGTCAAACCGATGATCAGACCACTGTCCAACAGCTTCCAGCTTTGAGTTTTCAATATGCTCGAGTTTTCTGGAAATCCGGTTCCCAATCGGCCTCTGCGAACGTCTCAGGCAGCCTGATCCGTTACTTCCGGGAAAAAGGGTGGAACGGGATTGGTGCAACGACAACACCACGAATCAAATATTATTTCCCAGCCACCAGCTTTGCCAAAGGAAGTCTAGGCATTGGCAGGCGTTTTTCCCGATACCAGGTCTGGAGTACGACTCGACCTGCATCAGAAGACGAATACGGGTTCGAAATCAATGAAGCTCAGGCGGAACTGAACACGACGATTTCTCGCCAGTTTGTCCGGGAAAGAGGAATTTTTACCCGTCTCAAACATCAGATTGTGCCGCGCCTTCAATATGATTACATCGAGGATGTAGAGCAGACATCGGCTTCAGGAATCCCTTTTGGCAGTCTTATTTCAACCCGGAGACTCGCAACCCTCAGAATAGAGAACACCCTTTTAGCAAAACGTCGTTATATGGAAAAGCCTGCTGTCCTGACGGGACGTTCACTGAATCGTCTCAGGCACTCTCGCTTTGGGCCGCAGTTGGTCCAGCGTCTGGAAGTGCTGAAAGACAGGGTCTATCCTTCTGAAATGGATCTGTTGGAAGCCTTGGAAGAGGTTCTTGGAAGAAAGCTTCCTTCCCAGGAACGTGATGAATTGATGTCATTTGCTGAAAAAGGAGTTGTTCTCCCGGGATCACGAATCACAGAACGTCCCAGCCGTGAAGGGCCTGCTTGGACACTAGCGAGTCTGAATTTGATTCAGCATTACGATTTGCTGAAGCAAGATCCCGATTTTCAATCTAAGGGACCTGCACCAAAAGGTAACGAAACTCCCGCTGGAAAACCCCTGCTGCCACTGAGAACCGATGTCAGAATTCATCCTGGCCCTCAGCTCTCACTGAGTTATTTTAATCGTTATGATCATTTGAAGAGACGGATTCTTGAATTCTCTGCCAACGTTGAGGTCGGGGTCAGTGCCTACAATAAAGCAATGGTCAGTTTTAGAGAGAACGAGGCCGCTTATGAAGATCCTTATGGAACTTCGGTATCTGCAGGAAAGACCTTCGGGTTCGGTCAGACAGTGGAATTCAGTGACAGGCTAGCCCTGGGTTATGCCGGAACCGTTGATCTTGATGCAGAAAGTTCTGCTTTCCGGCGGCGGCTCAGTTCGGCAAGTGCCAATATCGATTACCGGCCGAATTGCTGGGATATTGGCTTAAATTTGAATGAATCGAGAGATAAAACCGTCACCAGTTCCGGTAAAAAAGAGGAATATGTAGAGCGCAGCCTTTTACTGACCTTCAAGCTCGGTGGAGCAGACCTTCCTGAACAGCCTCTGCACAAAATACTCGCGAGATGATGACACTAGAAAGAATCGTAATGAATCTTGTTTTACCCAAACAAAAAATAATTTATGTATTGAAGGAGATTTACCAGTCAGGGCTTTCCAAATTGGAATGCAAAATTATTTTATTAAGCCTTTTGATGATTCAGGTACTTTTGGGAAGTCCTCATAAAATTTTTGCTCAAACAGAAAAATCTTCCACGTCTTTAAAAACCGAATCCAGTCTTGTGGAAATCCGCCGTGCCTACCGTGAACCATCATTCTTAAAGCAGGGCAGCGGACTGAGATGGCAAGGGGTTTTTTTTGGAGTCGGTTTTCGTCACCTCCGATTTACGCTCGGGAATGGAACTGAGGTGGTCAGCAACCAACCAGATCTTAACGGAATAGGATTCCAGATTGGGTTACTACAAGAGAAACTGACTTACGAATACGAAAGACAGGTTTCCATCATCGATACCGGAAAAACACTCAGCTTCCAGAATGACTCTGGGACCAGACTGGAAAGCATCCAAAATACCTTGTTGTTTTCATGGTATCCCAGATTGATGAGAGACCTTCACGGACAGCTTGGCGTGGGCCTGCAGAGCAGTCGTACCGGATTTGTGGGTTCAGGCAGTTCATCTGGGGTTCATTCTGAAACTGCAATCCAACTCAATCTGGGAGGAGTGTATTTTGCGACTAGGAATCTAATGCTGTCTCTTCGAATTTCACAAAGTTGGCATCTTCCTCTGAGCCGTTCCGAAAGCAATCCGATGTTGAAAAACAGTCAGATTCAAACTCTCTTTCTCAATTATTACTATCCCCTCTAAAACCTACTCCGCAGGCACCAGTTTCAAGAAATGCTTTGATTCTCTCATCTTCCCATCCCAGTTCCCTGAGGGTGGACAAGGTGTCGGCTCCCGGGATTTGACCGGAAAATCCAGAATTCACAGGAGTCTTTGAAAAACGAAAAGGGGAGGAGATTTGTAAAATGAGGTCTCCTTCTTCATTTGGCACCTTTTTGATCATCCCGCGCTCCTGAAGTTGTGGGTGATTTGCTGCTTCAGACATTGTGAGTACCGGTTCCACACAGGCATCCAACATTTGGAAAATTTCTACCCATTCCTGGAAATATTTTCTTTTGAAACCTGCACGTAATTTTTCTTTGAGTCTGTTCTGTGATTTCGCATCATCCAGGTGGCTGTTCTGCTCTTCAGGGATTCCCATCTGGAGACAAAGCCGTTTCAGGAAAACAGGTTCTAGGCTTCCGACCGAAATCCAACGCCCATCCAGGGTTTCATAATAATCATATAGCGTTCCTCCATTCAACATTCCGTTTTCTGCTGAAGGTTCTTCGGCACCACTGAGCCATTCGGCTCCTGCCAAAGCATGCATGCTGAAAACAGCATCGGTCATGCTCAAATCAATGTGCTGCCCTTCTCCGGTCTGCTGACGGTGTATGACAGCAGCCAGGACTGCCATGGCCATGTGATAAGATCCTCCTGCGATATCGGCCAGTTGGAATCCAAAAGGAACAGGTCCGGAATCTTTTCTGCGGCTGGTTTCACTTAAGCCTGAAAGTGCGAGGTAGTTGATATCATGTCCGGCTCGATCCCGGTAAGGGCCTGTTTGGCCATAACCGGTAAGGGAGCAGTAGATCAATTTGGGATGTTCAACTTGTAGTTGTTCATAACCAAGTCCCAGTCGTTGCATGACTCCGGGGCGGAACTGTTCCAGCAAAATGTCATGACTCTCCAGCAATTGATCCACCAACTGGAGGGAATCCGGAACTTTGAGATCAAGGGAGATGCATCTTTTGGAACGGTTGACGGTGGCATGTGCTGCGGAAACGGAACCAGCACGTTGCCTCATTTCGCGGACCAGATCTGGACGGCCAGGAGCCTCGACACGAAGCACCGAGGCGCCAAGATCTGCCAAAATCATGCTGGCAAATGGCCCCGGAAGGAGGGTGGTAAAATCAAGAACCTTCAGGCTGGCCAGGGGTCCGGCCATCGTTCAATCCAGTGCAATGACGGCCTCACCAACCAGGGACTGTTCTCGTGGGGTTTCAGCGGTGAGTTCCAGGCGGACACGGTTTTCTCCGGATTCAGTGAATTTTTCCGTAATTTTTCCACGACAGGTGACGGTATCACCCACGAGGGTCATCGCGGTGAATCGGGTTTTTAGTTCCCGAACAGATTCCTGAGAAACCCAGTTGGTGACCAGTCTGCCGAGGTAGGCCATTGAAAGCATCCCATGAGCGATCACATCATCCAGTCCCGATTCCTTAGCATAATCAATGTCTACATGGATGGGATTGTGATCTCCAGAAGCCCCACAATAGAGAGCCAGAGTATGACGGGTAATCGGTTCGGTGGAAAGTGATGGAATTTCGTCCCCAACCTGAACAGATGCATAAGATGGTTTTGACATGAATCCCTTTCAATTCCTGATGACGTAGTTAGTTGTTGTTTCTGCAACTTTGACCCCGTCCTGATTGATGAAATCATTTTTGGTGAGGATGAATTCAAGCTTGCCGTTTTTCTTGTCATAAATGTCCACCACCTTTTTTTTAACGCTAATTCTGTCTCCGGCATAAACTGCAGCATGGTAGACAAAACCTTGTTCACCATGGAGGAGTTGTCCCAAGTTACAACCAAACAGTTGGACCAAATCCTGAAGATCCACTGCATCAACTTCTAGCATGAATACAAAAGTCGGTGGCGCTGGCAGGGTAGGATGACCTGCTGACTTAGCCGCTTTAAGATCACTGTAGATAGGATTCTTTTCTCCAATCGCCTTAGCAACAAAACGCAATCGACCTTCTTCCACAGGTAAGGTCACAGTTTTAAACTCATAACCAATCAGTTTTTTATCAATCATTCTTTAACCCATTTACGCAAAAAATTAGTAATAATTGGATTGTTATTAAATACAGCGACCTCCATCGACTTCCATACAAAGACCCGTAATCATTTCTGCTTCCTCCGAACAAAGAAAAAGTGCCGCATTTGCCATGTCTTTAGGAAGGCTGAGTCTCCCCAAGGGAATGGTTGAGATAAACTGTGCACGTTTTTCGGGAGTATCTTCTCCCATAAAAAGGTGAAGCATCCCCGTTTCACCGGCCACTGGATTGATGGCATTGACACGGATTTTATCCGGAGCCAATTCAATGGCCATCGCTTTCGTTGCGGTCATCATTGCGCCTTTGGATGTATTATACCAGACCAGCCCTGGCCGGGGTCTGACTCCGGCAGTCGAGGCCACATTCAGGATCACCCCGTAACCCTGTTTTTTCATCAACGGAACCACATGTCTTGCACTCAGAAAAACTGATTTGACGTTGACCGAAAAAATACGTTCGTACTCTTCCTCGGTTACCTCCGTCATCGGACGGTTACGATGAGTTGTCCCAGCATTATTCACCAGAATGTCTAATTTTCCGAAACGATACAAACTCTGCTGAACCATCTGAGAAACATCTTCATCGCTGCTGACATCCGCTTCCATGGCAAATGCGGATTCTCCAATTTCATTTGCCACCTGCACAGCGGAATCATGATTGATGTCAATGACTCCCACTCTTGCACCCTCAAGGGCAAACCGGGTTGCGATGCCCCGACCAAAACCTGACCCGGCACCGGTGACAATTGCTGTTTTATCTTTGAGTCTCATGTTCATCCATGATGAATGGCTATGGTTTTCGTGACTGAAAAACCATAAAGTGCTTCGAACCCTTTTTCACGTCCGTGCCCGCTTAATTTAACTCCTCCGAAGGGAAGCTCTACCCCTCCTCCGGCACCGTAATTGTTGATGAAGACCTGACCGGATTTAAGTCTCTTGGCAACCCTCAGTTGACGACCTCCATCCCGGGCCCAGACCCCTGAGACCAAACCGTAAACCGTGCTGTTCGCGAGTTCAATGGCTTCCTCCTCTCCTTCGAAAGGCATGGTGACCAGAAGTGGTCCAAACACTTCTTCCTGGGCCAGACTGTGTCGGGGGGGCACACTTCCGACCATGCAGGGGGCCAGATAGTTCCCTCCTTCAGGCGCATCTTCGACGATGCTTCCTTCCGCAAGGAATTCAATCCCATCCTGAAGAGCTCTCTGAAGAAATCCCTCCACCCTTTCTTTCTGAGTTTTGCTGATCAAAGGACCGCATTCGAGATCGTGTAATGCGGGACCAGCACGAAGCGCTTTGATGGCCTTGGCCAGTTTTTCAGAGAGTTCCTCGAAAACTGGTTTTTCAATGAGCACCCGGGTTGCGGCGGAACACGTTTGCCCTGCATTCTGAATGGCTGCATTGACCAGAAAGGGGAGGGCTTTTTCCAGATCAGCATCGGCAAAAACCAACTGGGGGGATTTTCCTCCCAATTCCAGGGTGACGGGTACTGCACGCTGTGCTGCTTCCTTCTGGACCTTTATCCCGATCTCCGTGGAACCGGTAAAAGAATAGTGGTCCACCCCTGGGTTTTTTAAAAGGGCTTCACCGGCTTCTTCACCCAAACCCGGAACGATGTTGAAGACCCCTGCAGGAAATCCTGCTTTTTGGCTCAATTCTCCGATTTTCAAGGATGTCAGGGAAGCTTCTTCACCCGGTTTGAGCACGCAGGCATTGCCCATGGTCAGGGCCCCGCCGATGGTACGTCCAATGATCTGCATCGGATAATTCCAAGGGATGATATGTCCTGTCACTCCATGTGGCTCCCTCAGGGTAAGAACGGTATAACCTTCGAGGTAGGGAATGGTCTGACCATGGATCTTGTCCACTGCTCCGGCATAAAACTCGAAATATCTGGCACAGGCCCGGACATCAATCCGTGACTGGCGTAGAGGTTTGCCGACATCCCTCGATTCGAGCTCTGCCAGTTCCTCTTCATGTTCCAAAATCTGCTGGCCCAATGCGTGGAGAAGCCTTCCCCGTTCCACAGGGATCATCCGGCCCCACTCTCCGTCTAAAGCCGCTTGAGCAGATTTGACTGCTTTTTCCACATCTTCGGCTTTGCCTCGAGCAATTTTCGAGAATTCTGTTCCGTCACTGGGATCTGTCACAGAAAGGCAATCCCCAGATTCAGGATTTTGCCATTTCCCGTCTATCAGAACTTTTCCTTCCAATCCAGGACTCCTTATTTTTGAGGGTTTTTATTTTTCCCTGCGGTCTTCCAACCGGACCAGCAGACTGGAAGTATCCCAGCGTCTGCCTCCCATCGCCTGGATTTCAGAATAAAACTGATCCACCAAAGCGGTCACCGGAAGATGCGCTCCGTTGGATCGTGCTTCTTCCAGGGTAATGCCCAGATCCTTGCGCATCCAGTCTACCGCGAACCCATGATTGTATTCTCCTTCGTTCATGGTTTTGTAACGGTTTTCCATCTGCCAAGATTGCGCGGCACCTTTTGAAATCGTTTCAATCACAGCCTCCACATCGAGCCCTACGGCCTTTGCGAAGTGGATTCCTTCCGACAAACCCTGGACCAATCCTGCAATACAGATCTGGTTCACCATCTTTGTCATTTGCCCATAACCGGATGGACCGAGAAGTTTGATCATTCTGGAGTAGGCGTCCATCACGGGTTGAGCCCGTTCAAAGGCTGCTGGATCACCTCCGACCATGACCGTCAGCATCCCGTTCTCTGCGCCCGCCTGTCCTCCAGAAATGGGTGCATCAAGAAATGAAAATCCCTGTTCAGCAGCATTTTCAGACAGTTCCCGAGTGACCTTTGCGGAAACAGTGGTATGGTCAATGAACACCGAACCTTGACTCATTCCTGAAAAGGCTCCATTCGTTCCACAAGTAATTTCACGAAGATCATCATCATTCCCCACACAAGCCATGACGAAATCGGCCTCTTTTGCGGCATCCGCTGGAGTGGATGCTTTCATCCCTCCATATTCCTGAACCCATTGCTCAGCCTTGGAGGCTGTTCTATTATATATAGTTACCTGATGTCCTGCTTTTTTCAGATGCCCTGCCATGGGATAACCCATCACTCCCAAACCGATGAATGCTGTTTTACTGCTCATTGTCAAATACTGGTGCTGGTTTCAAAAAGTTGCTGAAAAGAAATTATTCCCATAATCCATTAGAATTCAGATACGGTGCTTTTAAACCAATCCTGATTTTACAAATTTGAAAAGGAAATCACTCCTAAAAAATTCTTATTTTGGAAATCGATTTTATTTAAACCTAAAACACGCAGTCTAATTTGAAGCATTTAAATGACAAGCCTGTTATCCAAAATACTCCTATGATTTTCGGCAGAATGCATTGATTTAACTGGACTTTGTTAAGTCTTTTCATCTATGTTGATTTCTTTTTGAAGGCAAGAGTATTTGGGAAAAAACAGATAGATCCCATTTCGACATCGAAACAATGCTCAAAGGATCAGCAGGCTTGGAAAACGATAGCAGATTCGTTAAGAACTTGGAAAACAGGGAATTTGCTAAAGGGTTCCTTATTCGAAAAATTTAAACTTTGTGTTCCTTGAGATCCAGCAAGGTGTTTACGGTCGATGTTGTCATTGCCGCTGCCGGCAGTGGGAAACGCATGGGAGCGGGGCGTAACAAACTATTGTTGAATCTGCAGGAAGAAAAAGAGGTTGTTGAAAATTCTCCAGAGAGAATATCAAGTGAAACAAAAGGCCTGACACTTCTGGAATATGGACTGAAAGCCTTCCGGCAATTTCCAGGAATCAGAACTGTTTTTCTTGTAGTTTCCAGTTCAGACCGACCGGTACTCGAACCTTTGCAGGAGCAGGAGGGATTGGTTCTTGTGGAAGGAGGGAAGAGAAGACAGGATTCGGTTCATAAAGCACTGGAACAAATCGATCAAAATGATGAACCTCCTGATATGGTTCTGATTCATGATGGAGCAAGGATATTCTGTACAGAAGAGCTGATTGAACGTGTCCTTAAGGGTTGCCGCGAAAAGGGTTCGGCGGTTCCAGTCATCCCCCTTCAGGATACGGTGCGAAAAATCTTGCCTAGAGAAGGAGCAACCAATGGGGTCATGGAATCATGGCAGAGGTCATTCAGTGAAGCTGATTTAACATGTGAACTTTTGGACCGAAGTGAGCTTTATGCCGTACAGACTCCGCAGGGTTTCCGCTTTGAGGATCTTTGGAAAGCATCATTAAAATCGCAAAAAGAAAACTGGGAAGTTACGGATGATGCGTCCCTACTAGAAAAAACCGGCAAATCAATCCATCCTGTTCCGGGAGAGGCGGGAAACTTGAAAATCACGACCTCCGAAGATTTGGCCTGGGCTCGGTGGAAATTTCAATCTGCATGAAGTGATGGTCTCTTGTTAAACAAACCTTTTATATTTGTTTTGAACATATCTCGGTGTCTTTCCGTAAAATGGCCATTGCCCCTCCATGGCTGGTTGCTTCTGTTGTTGCTGATCGTTCCCTTAGCACCCCAACACGTAGAAGCAGCAGGGAAGAAAGATAAAGTCACCATCAATCTTCCTCAGAATCTGGTTCTCAAGGAATTCATCAAGATCATCTCAATGCGGACCAACACAGTTTTTGTGTATCAGGAGCAGATCCTGCGTGGACAGATGTCGATCACTGCTCCACCAAATTTTCAGGTCACTGCGGAAGATGCATTTTTCTTCTTTGAAAAAATCCTTAAAACCCAAGGACTTGCGATGGTCCGAAGGGAGGGAAGCAACGTGGTGGAAATCATTCCAGCAGCAGAAGCACGATTTAAGAGGCTTCCTATCAGCACGGATGAGGAAGGGGTAGGTGCTTCAGGAGGAAATTATGTGATGCGTCTGATTCCTGTCCGGCATAGTGATCTCAAACGGATTCAAGCCGCCTTGCAGCCGATCTTTTCTAAAACAGGGGTGATGCTCGTCTATGAACCACTGGATGTGTTGATCGTGATTGATGATGCTGCAAACATTGAACGCATCGTGGAAATCATCGACGCTCTGGATGTTCCTCTTCCAGAGGGACTGGAAAAGACCGTGACCTTTCACAGAGTTCTTCACAACAATGTTGCTGAAATCCACAAAACCGTATCCGAATTGTTTGCCAATCTGACCCTGAAGGGGAAACCCTACCAGTTCAAGCTTCTGATCGAAAATAGGCTGAATGCCCTGTTCATCATTGCCACCCAAGAAGTTACCAATACCATCATTAATTTCATTGAAGAGGTTGATGTACCGGTGGAGGGAGCCAGCACCACCATTCACGAGTTACGCTACACCGAACCAGGAAAAATTGTCCCGCTGATCACAACTGTTTTTCCTAAAACTGCATCCATCAACATCGTTCCCTTTGCTCCGTTGAATGCTCTGGTCATCATTGCCAATCCGGTGACCACGTCTCAAATCATTGAACTGGTGAATCAAGTGGACATTCCACGCGGAGACATGCAGGTTAAATTGCATCCCCTCAAACATTCCTCGGCAAAGATCATCGCCCCACTACTTTCAAAAATCTTTTCAGATCGAATCGTTGCTGGAAAAGGAGAAGGAAAGGCTGCTGCAGGGAGCCCGGTCAAGATCATTCCAGAATCGCGGCTGAATGCACTGATTATCATTGCAGATCGGATGGAAACAGAAAGGGTGCTCATTCTGGTGAACAAACTGGATGTGCCCCAATCGATTTCAGGAGAAACGCAACTGAGGCTGGTGCAGTTGGAATATACTTCTGCTAAGCGCATGGCCCCCTTGTTGTCAAAGATATTTTCCGATCGGATTGTTGCAGGCAAAGGAGAAGGCCAGGCGACCCCTGGAAGCCCGATCAAAATCATTGAGGAAACTAGGCTGAATGCTTTGATAATCATCGCCGACCGCCTGGAAATCGAAAGGATCATCGGGTTGATCAAACAACTCGATATCTTCCAGGAAAGCGGCAAAGTGCAAAGCAACTTTAAACTTTATCAGCTCAAACATGCTGTCGCCAAAGACATGGCCCAGCTTTTGAAGGAAGTTACAGGTAAGATCACGGAGGTTGCACGTAAGGATGAGGAACCTAAGCCAGGAGCTGTTCAAGAAGGGCAAAAAGCATCGAATTCTGGATCAGACATTCAAATCAGTTCAGATGAAGCTACGAATACTCTACTGATTTTTGCTCCGGCAGACACATTCGAAACGCTGGACCGAATTATCGCAGAACTGGATGTTCCAAGAATGCAAGTCTATGTCGAGGCTCTAGTGATGGAAGTAACTCTTTCAAAAAGCCTAGATTTTGGAATCAATTGGAAAGCTGCGGGAGCGTCAAATAACAATCGTGTTATCACAGGAGGATTTCCAACTGGAGGAAGTTTTGATACAGCATCTGCTGCGGCAGCATCCGGTGGAGCGAATCTTGGTTATTTGAATGCAAATACCATCAGTATTGGTGGAAAAGATTACTATTCTTTTGGAGCATTCATCAATGCATCCAAAGGTGACACTGATGTAAATATTCTGGCCAATCCACAGGTATTAATGATGAATAATGAGGAGGCATTGCTTAATGTTTCCTCAAATATACCCATTGGTACCAAAACGGTGACAGATGCCAATCAACTGACAACGACCCAATTTGAATTCAAAGACGTCGGTACAAAAATTACCATAAAACCTCAAATTAGTGGTGCAGACAGTATCAGACTCCAAATCAGTCAGGAATCCAGTCAGGTTTCTACAGAAAGTGTATTGACTCAGCAGGCTATAACAACGTATAAACGTGAGTTGAAAACGTCAGTAGTTGCAGGAAATGATGAAATCGTGGTGCTTGGGGGGTTGATTGATGAAAAACGCAATCGCTCAGAAAGCAAAATACCAGGATTTGGGGATCTTCCCCTAATTGGTTGGATGTTTGGTACAAAGTCGAGTTCGGTGAATAAAACCAATCTCTTGCTTTTCATCCGACCCACAATTATCAGATCTCAGAAAGACCTGATTCGTGTTACTACCAGAGCACGAACACGATACGAAGAACTAAAAACGGATAACAATGTTACCGAAAAAGTACTCAAAGGTCTAAATCTGTCTCCACCTTCGAGCATTGGAGATCAAATTCCGGAAGGGACTCTGGAACCAGCCGATTAATCACAACTGAGAAAAGTGATGGAACACACAGAAACACGCATGGATGCGTTGAATCTCTTCCCCAATCCTGAAAATCCTCTGGAAATCAAAATCCCTCTTTTTGAGGGTCCACTTGATTTGCTTCTACATCTGATCAGGAAAAAAGAAGTTTCAATAGCCGAGGTTCGGCTCTCTGAACTGACGTCGTCCTACCTTTCCTATCTTGAAATGATGCAGTCCGTGAATTTGGATATTGCCGGGGAATTTTTGGAAATTGCAGCAACTCTGATCCTGATCAAGTCTCGTCAACTACTGCCAAAACCGATCGAGGAAATCGATGAGGAGGAGGTAGAGAATCCTGAAGAAATTCTGCGGATGCGTCTGTTGGAATATCAACGATTCAAGGACGCAGCCTTTGAGATTGGTTCTAGGGATGTACTTTGGCGGGATATCTTCACCCGACCTGAAACTGAGGAATTTGTTTCAGATGAAAACGAAAAAAATCCTGAATTCGAGGATGTTTCTGTATTTGCGCTCATGGAGGCGTTTCAGCAGGTCATGGCTCGTCGACCTAAGATTACACGACATGTGGTAGAAACAGAGTCTTTAAGAATCGAGGACCGCATCGACCAGATGATTCAACTCTTTAACCAGAGACCCAGGATTCTTTTTGAGGATCTCTTTGAAAACATCGACCATCGTTCCTGGTTGATTCTGACTTTCATGTCCCTGCTTGAAATGGTCAAAATCCGTATGATCACCCTGATCCAGTTGGAACACCTAGGCCCAATTCACTGTACCATCCATGAGGATTTCCAAGGTAACCTCAAATCATGGTACGAACTTCAGGAAAAGGAGGAACCTGTCGAGAATGCAGGTTTACGTTTGGTGAGTTAAAGTAAGCCTTGTTTTTTAATCCTTTCCATGAGCCTTGAGCTGAAGAGAAATGCGGGTTTTCAGTAACTCGTTCTCTATGCTTCCCGACGTCTGATAAATGCAGGGATGTCGAGATTTTGTTTGAATTCAGGATCGTTACGTTTGTCTGCCCAGTCCGGGAAAAAAGGACCTTCTTCCGGAACAGATTCCGAATCATAGTTTGTTTTTGAATGCATGGAGAGAGCTTCCACAGAGTCATCAATAGATACTTCAGATGGGTTGTTTTCTGTTGATGTACTTGCGACAAATGCAGGCTTCCAAGAATCAGATTCGAATCCCTTATTTTGATCACCCTCAGATGATGAACTGAAATCTCCTGTTTCCTCCTCTGGGTCATCGTCTCTCAAAGAATTATTGCTTTCTGAATACGCCCATGAAGAATCAGTGGATGGGAAATCTGCTTCCTCTTCTTCTGCCACGACTGTTTCGTTGCTGTGAGACGTCGTTTCTTCCATTTCTGTGGTTTCAGTCTTTGCTTCTGAGAAATGATCCCATCGTTCCGTGGAAATACTTGCCGCCGACGCTTCGGCCAGCGAAAGGTACGCCGGAGCATTGGTTGAAGTTTGTGCTACTGCTGGAATCTCTTTTGGAAGATCCATTGCAGTGCTATTGGGTTCTGAATTTTGGGTTTCAGAAAATGAAATAGCTTTATCCCTTGAGAATGAATCAGTTCGTGGAGAATCTGCTTCACGCTCCTCAAAACCGGTAGCAATGACAGTGATCATGATCTGGTCTTCCAGTTCTGAGTTAATTGAGGCACCCCAGATGATGATGGCATCTTCGTGCCCCTGTTCCTGGATATAATTGGACGCTTCCGTAACTTCGTGTAGAGTCATCGTTTCGCTTCCAACAACGTTAATCAGGATCCCCCTGGCACCGTCAATTTTGCTGTCACTCAGGAGTGGGCTATGGATCGCATGTTCGGCTGCAGTCCTTGCCCGGTTTTCTCCGGAAGCCACGCCCGTGCCCATCACTGCTTTTCCCTGATCTTCCATCACAGTCCGAACATCGGCAAAATCCAGGTTCACCATACCGTCTCTGGTAATGAGATCGGAAATCCCCTGGATTCCTTGACGAAGTACGTCATCCGCATAGCCGAAAGCTTCAATCATCGGAGTACGTTTGTCTATCACACCGAGCAGGTTGTCATTAGGAATCACAATCAGGGTATCAACGTTTTTTCGAAGTTCTTCAATTCCTTCCTCTGCAGCCTTGCGCCTTCGTCTTGCTTCAAATCCAAAGGGCATCGTCACCACTCCAACGGTCAGGGCTTGTGCTTCCCGGGCAGCCTTGGCAATGACTGGTGCTCCACCGGTCCCGGTGCCTCCACCCATACCTGCAGTAATGAAAACCATATCCGCACCCTGAATGGTATCCCGAACCTGATCTATACTTTCAAGGGCAGCAGTTTGGCCGATTTCCGGCTTTGCACCGGCCCCGAGCCCACGAGTGGAATCGGCCCCAAGTTGGAGTTTGAGAGATGCATTTGATTTACGAAGATCCTGAAGATCAGTATTGGCGCTGATGAATTCAACTCCTCTGACATCCAGTTCGATCATCCGATTGATGGCGTTCCCTCCACCACCTCCAACTCCAATCACCTTAATGTTCGGAGTGTCATCACTCACCGTTTGAATGTTTGAAAAATTCAGCATCCTGCTTCCTCCTTCCGAAAGATTGGAGTTATCCGCTTCCATTTAGTGCGGTGATTGTGTTTGTTTGAAAATCCATTAAACAGTTCCATTTTTGTCTTCTTTTTCATCTTTAAGTCTGATGATTCCTAGAAAAAATCCTGCATCCAGTCTTTCATCCTTCTGGAAACCTTGTGAAAAAGGTTGGTTTCGTCTCCGACAAAATTCAGTTTGCCCTGATTACTCGTGATTCCGTAGCGAACCAGTCCAACACTAGTGGCATATTTAGGGGAATAGATCAGTTCTTTCAAACCTGAAATATGTTCTGGAAATCCTACACGGACCGGCATATTTAATACTTGATGGGCCAACTGGTCCACTCCAGGCATGATGCAGGATCCTCCGGTGATGACCACCCCGGAGGCCATCAGTTTATGATAATGGGTTTTTTCGATTTCACGTCCAATCAGTTCAAAAATTTCTCGGAAGCGGTCTTCAATGATTCCTGCAAGGACCATTTTTTTCATCTGACGGTTGTTTCTTCCTCCAACACTAGGAACGGCGATCATCTCACTCTCATCTGTCATTTCCGAAAGCGCTATGCCATTGCTGTGTTTGATTTCCTCAGCCTCTTGAAGTGGTGTGCCCAGACCGATGGCAATATCATGAGTCAGATGATTTCCACCCAACGCAAGTACGGCAGTGTGGACGATGCTTCCCTCTGAATAAATGGTGATGTCGGTGGTGCCTCCTCCAATATCGACCAAAACCACCCCGACTTCCTGTTCATCGGGGCTGAGGACAGCCTGGCTGGAAGCAAGTGGCTCCAGGACAATGTCTTCGACATCCAATCCTGCCTGGTTACAGCATTTTATGATGTTTTGTGCGGATGTAACGGAACCGGTTACGATGTGGACATTCACCTCCAGTCTTGCTGCGGCCATTCCCAAAGGATTCTGTACCCCGTCCTGATCGTCAACAATGAATTCTGAAGGTAAAATATGGAGGACTTCACGATCATTGGGGATCAAGACCTGAGCTGCATCAATGACCCTTCTTATGTCTTCCTCAGTGACGGTACGGTTGTGATACACCGTAACCATACCCCGGCTGTTCTGTCCCCGTATATGATGCCCGGCAATACCGGCATAGACACTGTTGATTTGTTCACCGCACATCAGTTCACATTCTTCAACAGCTTTCTTGATCGACTTCACCGTCTTTTCAATGTTGACGACCACTCCCTTGCGCAATCCCTCAGATTTCGCTGTGCCGACTCCTACAACATTTAAAGTTTCTTTGCTGTCACTCTCTACCGCGATCGCACAGATCTTGGTCGTCCCGATATCGAGTCCAACGGTAAGGTTATTGTATTTTGTGCGTGACGGCATCCATGCTCCTCACTGGGGAATTCTCCCATCCCAAAAAGGGATTTTGTGCAGTTGAAGTAACTAAGTTGGAAGGTTTTTTTGTCCTACATCCATGTAAAACTCGTTTCGGAACATTAAGATTTCATGCGCCGAATTGAAAATTATTAGTAATCATTACGTGCTGGGGTAAATTTTGTCAACCCTTATTTCAATATTTTTTCAAAAAAACCGAATTTTATAAGTGATTTGAGCTAATTTTTACTCCGTAGTCAATTTTATAAAATTTAAATTTTAAAAAAACATCATTACAGCATGATTTTTTTTATTATCTTTGAAATCTACATTCCTTACCATCCAATCTGCGTGTCTGATAAGGGGAACAGCTATAATTTCGTGCTTGAAAAATTCCACAATAATAAACTCCTTGCTGCAAATCACTTTCGGTATTTTGAATTGGCGCCATGATTTCATCTTTTTTCATAGGGAGAACTTTCCGATCCACAACCATATATTGTTTCGATTTTCGAGAGGAAACCTGTTGACACATTCTCCGTTGCTCAAGGAAGGATTGCTCCGGGAATTCATATTCCCTTATTGGTATGGAGCAAGCACTGGCATGAACAATGATTCCAAATAAAAAATAAATTTTATATTGTTTTTTATAAATAAAAGGTCTGCCACTGACCATAAAACAAGACCTGAAAAAATTGCTGATCCATGAAGGAGATTTAGATGATCTTTTCGGGAGGATACCCAACATGTTTCAATTTTTGAAGAAAACCCGTTTTGGAAACTTAAAATAGTTTGTGAATATTTCGAAGATTGCGTGAGGAACAAACCAAGACCACTCTGGATCCGGGTTGGACTTCACTTACGCCAACAGCTATTTCCCAATTTCCATTTTGATGAATTCCACCTATTATGATTTCGTATTTTTTCAGATAGGAAGCAAGTTTTTTTAAAGGTTTCTTCGTTATCTCGGAACCTGGAGATGCAACCACTTCGACCACTTCTGCATCAACCCCATGAAGATGTGCCACTGAAAGCAATTCACTCCTGCGAATGAATTTCAGGATTTCATTTGCTGCAGAAATTTTGGAATTCAGAACCACATCCAAGCCAATGGTCGAGGACAGCACAAGGTGATCCTCTTTATCCACAAGGGCTATTGTTTTCCCTTGAGCTCCTTGGACTTCACGGTTTCCACGATTCATCAAATGTTTTGCCAGTAAACAGGTGATAATGTTCGTTTCGTTATCTCCAGTAGTTGCGACAAAACTTTCCATCCGATCCATACCGGCCATCACAAGAACATTGGCATCAGTTCCATCCCCTTCGATGACCTGCGTTTTCTCCAAATTTGCAGCAAGTTCTTCTGCACGATCATGATTATTTTCAATCAGGGTGATCTCAATTTCTTTTTCCAGTAACTGAGCCACACGCTGTCCGACAAGTCCTCCACCTAGGATCATCATCCGACTGATTCCCCGGTCTTGGATGCGCATCTGTTTCATCAGTTGCTCCATGTCATCCCGATGGGCGAGAATAAAGACTTGATCCTGAGGACGTATGGTTTCATCTGCCTGGGGAATGATGGTTGAAATCCCACGAGCCAGAGCAACGACCCGAAAATGGTATTGGTCGTGGATCGTCGAAAGTTCCTTTGGTGACTTGAAAACCAGCGGGGATTGCTCGTCAACACGTAAAGCCAACACTTGCATCCACCCGTTTCCAATATCAATCAGATCATTGCATGCTGCACGTTTAACCAGACGAAAGATTTCTTGAGCCAAGAGTTCCTCAGGATGAACCATCAGATCAATTTTCAGTTCTTCCGGAGGCAGAACACTTCCTGGCTCAAAATCGAGAGAACGCACCCGAACGATCTTGCGGGGGATACCGAAACGGTCTGCTATCAGTGCAGAGAGCATATTGGTTGCATCGTCATTGGTTGCGGCGATCATCAGTTCCATGCTTTCTGCTTCAGCTGCTGTCCAACTGCTGAGACGCATCGAATTGCCCTGGATCACCCGAGCATCCATCGTCTCTGCTGCTTCATGGACTAATTTTGGATCGTTTTCGATCACTGTCACGGAAGCCCCTTCATGCAATAACCTCCGGGCCAGGTGCATCCCCACTCCCCCAATCCCGAGGATCAGTATATTTTCAGCTTTTGATCCCATTATGGATCTTTGAATGAGTTGGATGCATTAATGACTGGATCACATTTATTGCTGCTGAGCATAGGGTCGGCCCTATGTAAACATCAAATGGTCAGTTCGTACTGTTCGTATCGTGACTGGCTATGTAGGGGGTTTTTACTGGAAAGATCAATTTCATAAAAACTGTCAGCTTCCGGAACATAGGAGGGATCATAAATGTTTTCTGGTTTTTGTCCATACTCCAAACACTGTCGAATGGCATGGCCTATCCAGCGTTCGATCTTAAGCACGACAAATTTTTTCCTCAAGCGTCCTTGGTCATCCCGGTTGAGAACACTCGAAATGGTATTGGTGGTGATAAACTGATTGAGAAAGGGCGAGTTCAGGTTTTCCCGCGCTTCCGGGGAAATGTAGGTATGAGTACAGTAAAAAAACATGTTTGCCGGCCGGCAGCGTTCCGATTCTGCCAAAGCGCTAATGTTTGCTGCAAGAGTCCCTCCAGTACGCACCATGTCATCCAAAATGAATACATCCCGGTTTTTCAATATTTCCACTTCTTCATTCAGATCCAGATTGACTTCGCGTTGACCAATACGCTTCTTTTTGAAAGTCACCAATGCCGAATTATGAAGTCCGGTAAATTCTCTCACCCGTTGAACAAATTCCACCGCCCCGTCATCTGGGGCAACAAAACCAACATGTTCTCCATAGTTCCATAGTCTCACCAGACCAGAACGGAGGATGTAATTGGCGATGATGGGTGAGATGTCAAGATTGATGAAAGGCGGCAATTGATTTTCTTCAGGTGGACCATAAACCTTTTCATAAATTCCCTTCATTACCTCAGGTTTATGATTATGCACGGTCATCACCGCATCGACTCCTGATTTTTTCAACAGCCTTGCATAGAGCTCTGAAGAACAGGGTTGGCCAACAAATTTTTCCCTGGATGAAAAATCCGTCACCTGAGGGTGGTCCAGCGTTCTGGGACCACGATCCTGGGCGGAATAATAGAGATCCGGTTCCACCAAGGCCACGAATTTTGCTCCATTTTCTTTTGCTGCGGAAGCGATCAGAAAGTTTCGCATCGCCAGTTCATTCCTGGATAGATGGGGGGAATGAGTTGACACAATGTAAACTGATTTGCCTTCCAGCCCATGTCCAAGATTCAGTTCATTGACATCATCCTGCATGAATCGAGGGCAGAATTCGCTGTTGACAAAAGATTTCAAAGAGACCGTGTCTGCGATGTCGAAGGGTTGCAGACAGGCATGTGCGACACCTATGGCGAATGAAGCATCACTGACGTTCGATACAACGAGATGATCACTCATGTTGGATTTATGATGAACGGGGAGTTGGTTTTATGATGAACAAGGAGTTGGCTTTCATCAAAATCCTCTTAAAGTTCAATAGGCCACGGCAAAGACCACTTCCCTTTCGGAAGCTTCTCCTGTAACCATGCACTTCCCTGGGGAGGGGTCAGGATCGAGGGGAATACAACGGATGGTAGCTTTGGTATCCGTTTTTATTTGGGCTTCCACTTCCGAAGTACCATTCCAGTGGGCCATTACAAATCCACCCTCTTCTTTCAGTATTTCCCGGAATTCATCATAGTTATTTGCCCGCCGAGTGTTCTGCTTTCTAAATTCTAGAGCACGCTGATAAAGATTTTCCTGTATCTTTTCTAACAGTTCACAAACATGGGGAGTAATCTCTTCGAGTTGGACTGGATTTTTTTCCCGCATGTCCCTTCGTGCAACCATACCGGATTGTTTGGCCACATCCCTGGGACCAACTTCGATCCGAACCGGGATTCCCTGCTGAAGCCAGTGAAAAAATTTCTCTGCGGGACGCAGGTCATCCCTTTGATCAATGACCACTTTCAAGCTGTCCAGCCGGCTTCGAAGTCGTTCTGCAACCGCTTCGGCAAATGCCTTTGTTTCAGACTTCTCCTGATCATTGGTGAAAATTGGGATGATCACTACCTGCACCGGAGCAATACGTGGTGGAAGGATGAGACCATCATCATCTCCGTGAGTCATGATCAATGCGCCGATCATCCGAGTCGTAACCCCCCAACTCGTGGTCCAAGCATGGGACTGTTCATTGTTTCGGTCTAAAAAAGTGATGTCAAAGGCTTTGGCAAAATTCTGTCCTAAGTTATGAGAAGTACCCGCCTGCAGTGCCTTGCCATCCTGCATCATTGCCTCGATGCAGTAAGTTGCAATCGCTCCTGGAAATTTTTCTGATTCAGTCTTGAGCCCCGGAATTACGGGAATAGCAAGGTCTTCTTCTTGGAAACGACGGTAAATTTCCAACATCCGCATGGTTTCCTCCTGGGCTTCTTCCTGGGTTTCATGGGCCGTATGCCCTTCCTGCCAGAGGAATTCGGAGGTTCTCAAAAACAATCGGGTACGCATCTCCCAGCGAAAGACATTGCACCACTGGTTGATCAGGACCGGAAGATCACGGTAGCTCTGAATCCATTGAGAATACATGTGGCCGATGACTGTTTCTGATGTAGGTCTGATCATCAGTGGTTCTTCCAGTTCTTTGCCTCCACCGTGAGTAACGACGGCGCATTCAGGGCTGAAGCCTTCGACGTGTTCTGCCTCCTTTTCCATGAAATGTTTAGGAATCAACAACGGAAAGTAGGCGTTGACGTGTCCGGTTTCCTTGAACATCCGGTCAAGACGTGCCTGCATGGCTTCCCAGATGGCGAATCCGCTGGGTCGAATGACCATGCACCCTTTGACTGGAGCATAATCTGCAAGCTTTCCAGCGGCAATCACATCCAGATACCACTGGGAATAGTTTTCCTTACGGGGTGTTATGTTTTTTGCCATTCCGGTATCGGTGACGGAAAGGTCAGGAGGATTTTCAGTTTTGCTTCTTTTGTTGACGCTTTATTTGCGGCATGTAAAAAATATTGATTCGCATCCTGTTTGACAAGCTCTTTTAGGTTATGACTTTGCATTAAGCTCAACATTGAGTCCCAGGAGTTAATCAGAAGAGTTTGTGACATTACAAATGCCTTGCTCCTTTTTCCTTCAAAACCTTAAGATTGTGTCTCCTCACTGGGATGTTAAAACACAAAAAAAATTCTCCGGAGTGATTCTTGTTTGGGAAAAAAAATGTGACTGAAACTAAAGGAAGTGCTCCGACTTATCTTGGCGGAGGTATGAAGATCGATGGCAAAATCATCGGTAAAAAACCAATCTGGATGGATGGTGAGTTGAAAGGCAATATTGAATGTGAATCAGAAGTCGTGATTGGACCCACCGCAAAGATTGAAGCCACCATCAAGGCAGCCACGATCAAAGTAAACGGCCAAGTCAAAGGAGATCTTTATGCCTCCGCACGCATGGAAGTTCTTTCTCAAGGCAGAATCCAAGGCAACCTCACCAATCTTCCAGGGGCCCTCATCATTCACGAGGGCGGCATCGTCGAGGGGCAATGCGTGACCACCAGCAAGGAAGAAATCAAGAAAATCATGCCTTCCTGGATCAATGCTGTTGATACGAAGCTGAAAAGTTTTTCCAGAAAAGAAGAAGCTCCTGAAAATACAGAAAAAAAACTGGAAAAGCAGCCTTCGTAATCCAACACATAAATCCCCGAAAAGGCTTCAGAACCCCTGAAGCCTAAAGGTCCCTCTCTTCAAATTATCCAACAAGCAGCAAAGATTCAGGAACCAGGTGTTCCAGGTTTGCGATCTTGAAATCCAACTTGATTGCCCTTACGTTTAAAAGCATTTTGACGTTGTGTCGCAACTGTTCCACGTGGTTCCAGTTGAAACAATTTGGATTTCAGGGTTTCTCGGTTGCGAATGGGGATGGCAGGTATGATCAAAGGAAGTGCCCGGCGAATGATTTCCAGATGGATCGACTGAATTGGTTCACGGACTTCCGGATCATTCAGTTCCAGGTTGGCCCAGTTGCCTTCAATTTCTAACTGCCGACCTGATCCAATCAACACTTCTGCTTGATTTCGTAGTGGGAACCATTGTCGTTCTGTGCTTGTTGATGTGCCCTGCTTCCGTGGGCTAAAATAGACTCTCATTTGCAGTGCCTTTCCAGGTTTGTCTGGAATCATCATCAGGGAACTGAGTTCATCATCCTGGAAGGCAATCCTACAATCAAAACCGCCTCCCTCCTGAAGGTCCAATTCATCCAAATAGAAATGGGTGTCTGCTTCCGTGTTACGACTTTTGATTTTCAACCCGTTCCAGAAATAACTCGTTTCCAGTTCTGGTGTCAGATATTGAAGTTTGATCACGTCCATCGGAAGCGTGTGTCCTGCCTTGAAAACTTGGAGGATCGATCCCAATTGTGAAATTTGGGGTATCATCTGCAATGGCAACTCACTCCATTTCAACGGCCAGAAACCTACCTCCAGGCTGTTCCTACATGCCTCATTGGCCTGCATCAGCACATTGAACCCTCGTTGGATCGAGGAATTTGTTCCGATCAGAATGACTTTTTTCCAACCGGACCAGACCGATTGCTCCATCAGTTTTTCTAAAGACTGGCGGCTGCTGGTATTGGCAAATTCGTTAGGTACCAACTGCTCCATCACCCGCAGTCCATGCTTCCACCAGAAAAGTGAAACTCCGGGATTTAAATGGCTGTCCAAAATCAGATGCAGTGGACGTTTCATCTTTAGAGGTTCATTGTGTTAAGGAAGCTTGATTAGATTTCTTAAGCTCCCAAGAGCTTCAGGCAAAGAGATCTGTAGTTTTCAATATTCATCAACCATAACAAAAAAAGATAAAAGCACCAAGCAGTCAATTTAAGACAAAACCCACTTTATGCTTGTAAATTAAGTATATTTACGTACATTAGTTCTTAGATATTAACGAGGATAAAAATGATTTTGATGGAGATTGAGATCTCTTGCATATCATCAAGATTGTTTTTGCAAAGACACTCACACCCGGTTAGCGATTGTGAATCAACTGAAGAAACTGATTATCACTTTTACAAAATGTTGGGATTGTTTCCAATCAGCAGTAGCCTTTGCTGAATCGGACTGTGCTGATCAGGCCATAGATCTCTTAGACCCGTCAGATCCAAGCTGAATCCCCAAAGGTTAAATCATTTTGAAGCCGTCAACAGGGCACGGCCAACACCCCGGATGAAAGAGTCATCCGCATTTCCTCGCTTTTCTTCTTATCCTTTTCGAGTAGTTAAAATAGACAAGGGAATCTTTTCTAATCTGGTAACCTGGTTGGGTTAAAAGAATTCAGAAGATGTCTCAATCTTGGTGGAGTTTCCAGAGAAATTTTTGATGAAGAAAAAATACTTTTTGAAGATATAATCTTATGCAGATTTAACAGCAATGTGGCATCGGTTTTTCCCATTTTTGGAATGGCGTTCCAGACTGACCTGGAGCAACTTTCAGCGTGATCTAATAGCCGGATTGACTGGTGCAATCGTGGTTTTGCCGCAGGGAGTAGCCTTTGCGGTGATTGCCGGCATGCCCCCTCAGTATGGCCTCTATACGGCCATGGTCCCCGCCGCAGTGGCAGCATTATTCGGTTCTTCCTGGCATCTGGTTTCAGGCCCCACCACCGCTGCCTCTCTGGTTCTGTTTGCATCACTGAGTGCTCTGGCCGAACCCGGATCCCTGAATTACGTAGAACTGGCCATCACCCTAACTTTTCTGGTTGGATTGATGCAGTTTCTGATGGGATTGATGAAGTTCGGCATTCTGGTGAATTTCATTTCCCATTCAGTCGTGATCGGTTTCACTTCAGGGGCAGCCTTGTTGATCGCCTCGAACCAGCTCAGTCATTTTTTCGGGATTGAAATCTCCAGGGGTCTGAAAATTCATCAGACCCTGGAGCAGTTTGTGCTGAATTTTGGAGAGATCAATCCCTACGTCACCCTCATCGGTTTAAGCACGGTGGTTTCGGGAATCCTCTGTCTGCATTTTCTTCCGCGAGTGCCATACATGATAGTTGCCATGCTGGCAGGAAGTCTGGTCAGCATCGGGTTGAATCATTACTATGGGCCGGAAGTCACCGGAATCATCACGGTTGGTGCACTGCCGAGCGAACTGCCCTCGCTAAGTTATCCAAATTTGGACCTGGAAGTCCTCGAGAAACTGGCTCCGGCAGTGGTGGCTACCACCTTACTGGCATTAACCGAAGCAGTTTCGATTGCCCGTTCTATAGCAGTACGTTCAGGGCAGCATTTTGATGGAAACCAGGAATTCATTGGTCAGGGACTCTCAAATATTGTCGGCAGTTTCTTTTCTTCTTATGTCGCCACAGGTTCTTTCAACCGTAGTATCGTCAATTATCTTTCTGGGGCAAGAACGCCTCTTGCCGCGATTTTTGCGGGAGGTCTGCTGGTGGGCATTGTCATGGTTGCCGCACCCTATGCGAACTATTTGCCAAACGCTGCAATGGCAGGAATTCTGTTTCTGGTAGCCTGGGGGTTGATCGATTTTCAGCAGATTCTTCAGATCTGGAAAATGAGTCGATCTGAATTCATGGTACTGGCGGTAACCTTCCTTTCCACCCTCACCCTGTCTCTGGAATTTGCAATCCTACTTGGAGTCATGGTCTCCCTCTTTGTTTATCTTTCACGGACCTCCCATCCTGAAATTCGTAGTAGGATGCCTGACCCTTCACATCCCACCCGACAGTTCAGTAGCAATCCAGATTTACCAGAATGTCCTCAATTGAAAATTATCCGCATCGATGGCTCCCTGTTTTTTGGCGCAGTCGAACATGTTGAGGAACAACTGAGAAAATTTCTTAATGATCAACCTTCACAGAAACACCTGCTTCTGATTTGCACGGGCATCAATTTTCTGGATGTCGCAGGAGCTGAATTTTTGTCACGTATCCTGAAAAAATACCGCTCCTTGGGGGGAGATTTGTTTTTCTACCGCATCAAGGATACCGTCAAGTCAACCATGTTGCGAAATGGATTCGAAGAAGACTTGTTTGAAAAAAACTTCTTCCGTTCCAAAAAAGAAACGATAGGTGCAATTGTGTCAAGAGTAGACCACACCAAATGCAGGGTATGCAGCAAAAGGGTGTTCAGTGAATGTTCCCAGTTCAATCCTCTTCAGCAGGATTTGGAGGAGACAATTGAAAACCCAAAAAATCAAAAATTGAATCCTGGCTCAGTTTGAACTGCGGGCTAGGAAGGGAACCTTATTTTATGCATTCAAATTTGAATGGATTTTATTCTGCCTTCTCCTGAAGGCTTTCTAGAGCCTGCTCAAGCCGTTCTTTAAGTTCTTTTGGAGTTCCGTTGTTTTCCAGGATAAAATCGGCATGAGGAAGGCGTTTTCCAGGAGAGAGTTGAGAAGAAATCCTCTGCTTTGCCTCTTCAGGGCTTGATCCATTTCGCAGGGCCAGGCGTTCTAAAATTCTTTCTTCATCCGAATTGACAATCCATACCTGGTGGCATTTACGCTGCCAGCCGGTTTCAATCAGAAGCGCTGCTTCTAGAAAGATGATTTCTACAGAGCGCTCTTCTGCCAGTCTGAGGGATTCTTTTTCAATCATCCTGGCAATGTGAGGATGAGAAATGCTGTTCAGTGTTTCCAGTTTTTGAGGGTCCTGAAATACAAGCAATCCCAACTTAGGCCGGCTGATCCGCCCGCTTTGGTCCAAAATCCCTTTTCCAAAAGCCTCCAACACTTCCCTGAACCCAGGATGGGAAGATTCCAGCACCCGGTGTCCAAGCAGATCGGCGTCGATCACCGGATAGCCTCGTTTTTCCAGCATCCTGGCCACAGTACTCTTGCCGCTGCCAATTCCTCCGGTTAAACCGATGATGAGGGGATGCTTCATGGGATGGATGGGGGCACCACTTATTTCTGGAGACACATGGGGGCTTCCGCAGTTTGAGTTGATTGGACCTGCTTCAGCATACCCCTTAGTTCCTGGTGAGTGAAAGCTTTAAGATCGACCTTCTCCTCATCATACAGTTTTCCCGGTTCAAAAAAATCCTTACCACACCGCTGGCTTTCAAGCGCTTTCATCAGGGTATCCGGACGCAAAGGCATTTCTTTCCAACCCAGTCGGGACCATTCTTGGCAGGAATCAAAGGCTCCAGAACTTTCATCCTCCTTCGAACATTTTCGGGATGACAGCAGAAGCCGGCAGCCCAAAGGCCGTACCGGATAGATCGAACAACAACCCTGATCCTGCAAAAGAAAAGGGCAGGGCTGAACCGCAGAAGAATGTTCGTTTTCCTGGACAAACCATTGCCGGTCCAATTTGGAACAGGCATCTGCAGCCATATTTGAATGGAGGTAATGCCTTATTTCATCAAACTCGGTTCGGCTGGAGGTGATTTCAGCAAAGTAGCAACAGGCATCGCATCCATTTCCGCAGACCGCTGATTGTGATTCGACCTCCATCCGTTTACGGGTCAATTTGGAAACGCTGTCGCAGAGCAGATGTAAAAGGGCTATAAATCGGTTTTGATGCGGATAACGCTTTTCGGGGATGGTTGCAGCATACTTCCTTAATCCTTCAAAGAAATGTTTCACCTCCAGTTGTTGGGGGCCTTCAGGATGGAACTCTTTCATCGTAAAACCATGGATGACTATTTAAAAGCATTCCAGCTTATCCATTCGGATGACTGAGCTCAAGTTCTGTCCAGACCAACGATGATTTCTACAAAAAGACTGGTGGGATCCGATTTCAAGAAATCTTTATTTTAAATCGACCGTTTCCAAATTGCTTAAAAACAAACTTTGGTTTAGGTTTGATCTAAGATCCATTTTTTTGAAAGAGGATGATCGTGTACCGGATTCTGGTCTTTCAAATGATTTTGGGGCTATGGTTAGCAAGTCCGAGTACTGTTCATGCTTCCAGCGCCATGGTGTTGAAAGTAGAAGGTGCGATTGGACCTGCAACCTTGGATTATGTTTCCCGTGGGCTGAAACGGGCCAATTTACAGGGTGCAAAAATGGTGATTTTGCAGCTTGATACTCCTGGCGGACTGGATTCGGCGATGCGTGACATCATCCAGCTTATCCTGACTTCGCCCATGCCCGTGGCAGGATTTGTCGGGCCTAGTGGTTCCCGGGCAGCCAGTGCAGGTACTTATATCCTCTATGCCTGTCATATTGCAGCCATGGCACCAGGCACCAATCTTGGTGCGGCCACCCCGGTTCAACTGGGAGGACTGCCGCTTCCGACCCCGTCCGGCCCAGAACCGGAAAATGCGGATGATTCCAAAACCTCGCCTGCAAAACCGGCATCCTCGATGGAGCGCAAGCTGGTCAATGATGCCGCGGCTTATCTGCGCAGCCTGGCCCAACTGCGGGGAAGGAACGCGGAATGGGCAGAACAGGCTGTACGTGAAGGAACCAGCCTTTCCGCAGAGGAGGCCCTAAAACATGGCGTGATCGACCTGATGGCGGGGCAACTCCCGGAACTGCTTCAGAAACTTGAAGGAAAGGAGGTCCTTTTTTTTGATCAGAAACAGATACTAAAGACAGCTGGTCTGGTCCTGGAGCACTACGAAGCCGACTGGCGTACTGAATTATTGGGCATCCTGACCAATCCGAACGTGGCCTATTTCCTGATGCTCATTGGGATCTACGGACTGATTTTCGAATTTGCCAATCCTGGTACGTTGATTCCTGGTATTGCTGGTGCCATTTCACTTTTGCTGGCACTTTATGCTTTTCAGGTGCTTCCGGTGAATTATGCCGGGCTTGCACTGATCGTGCTCGGCATGGCATTGATGATTGCTGAAGCGTTTGTTCCCAGTTTTGGAGCTCTCGGCATTGGAGGTGCCGCTGCCTTTGTGTCAGGTTCGATCATTCTGATGGACACGGATGCTCCGGGTTTTGGATTATCACCATGGCTCGTTGGCGTTCTGACCCTGATGAACTTGGCCTTCTTTGCCTTCGTGCTGGGGGCTCTTTTCCAGTCCAGAAAGCGTCCGTTGGTGAGCGGAAGGGAATACCTCATCGGATCAGAAGCTACCGTGGTCGCTGATTTCGAGGGCAACGGTCATGTCAGGATTCTCGGAGAAATCTGGAAAGCCTCCAGCCCTGTTCCCCTGGTCCAGAATCAGACAGTCATAATCGTCTCAGTCCAGGGACTTCTGTTAAATGTTAACCCGCTAAACCTATCTAACGAGGAACCATGATTTTCGATTCTCTTTCTGTAATCATCCCACTGGTCGTCATCGTCATGCTGCTCGTGTCGATGATCAAAATCCTCCGCGAATATGAACGTGGAGTCATTTTCATGCTCGGTCGTTTCTGGGGTGTCAAAGGTCCTGGGCTGATCATCGTCATCCCTGGTCTGCAGCAGATGTTGCGGGTCGACCTGCGCACGATGGTGCTGGACGTACCCACCCAGGACGTCATTTCCCGTGACAATGTTTCGGTCAAAGTCAATGCGGTGCTCTACTTCCGGGTGGTTGACCCGGAGCGTGCGATCATCCAAGTCGAGGATTACTATGAAGCCACCAGCCAGCTTGCACAAACCACTCTGCGCTCAGTCCTCGGCCAGCATGAACTCGACGATATGCTCGCAGAGCGGGAAAAACTGAGCACCAACATCCAGGCCATCCTTGACAATCAGACCGACGGATGGGGGATCAAAGTGACTCATGTGGAAATGAAACAGGTCGATCTCGATGAAAGTATGGTACGTGCCATTGCCAAGCAGGCGGAAGCCGAGCGCGAAAGACGGGCCAAAGTCATCCATGCCGAAGGAGAATTACAGGCTTCTAGCAAGCTCCTGGAATCTGCTCAGACCCTTGCCAAACAGCCTGAGGCGATGCAATTGCGTTATCTGCAGACGCTCACTGAAATCGCTTCGGACAAGAGCAACACCATCGTCTTCCCCCTTTCGATGGAACGGATTGGCGCCCTGCTAAAAAATTTAGTTAAAGACTGATTCTCAGGATTGATTCAGGGATGAAACTTGAGGAGAGATCTCTATAACAGTATATGGAAAGAAAGGAAAATTTATGTGAAGTTTAATTTCGATCTCATTATCTAGTTGAAGAACCTTAATTAATAATTCCATGAGCTTTAAACTGATTGAGATTCAAAAGCCCAGTCCTCCAGGAGTGCTGGTCATAAAGGCGAGAAGCAGAGGATCTCTCACAATTTTGCTCATATCATTGCCTATTGGAATTTTTGCTTTCTTGGTTTTAAAGGATTTTTCTCCTTCTTACACGGAACCTGTAAAGCCTTTTTTTATCTTCAATGAAACATTTGACGCACCTTCTAAAGAGTGGTGGCAGGAAGAAACTGATTCAGCATCAGCAGGCATAAAGGATGGTAAGTATATTATTCATTTCAAGGAAAACTCAGGATTTTCAGCCTATCGGGTGACTCAACCGGTTAATAGATCAGCTAAAATTTTTTCTCTGGAGGCCCAAAAGATTTCAGGTGCTGAGCGCAGTAGCCATGGTCTCATTTTGCTGGGTAAGACAGAAAAAATTAAATTTTTGATCACGTCAGAGAGCCGTTATGCACTTGTAAAAAACTACCTTAAAGAAAACACCTTTTTGAATGAAGCTGGAAAATATTCCTTTTCTCCATACATCCTCCAAGGAAATAATCCTAATAAATTAATGATCATTTTTCATGATGATCACTTAACACTTTGGGTGAATGGCAAGGAACTCGAAACGATAAAGCTTTGGCTAGGATTTTATCTCCAGAGGATTGTTTTATCGCCTATTCTGATAAAAAGCAGAAAACCTTAGTTCACTTTGACAATCTATATTACGGTGATCCAGTTCATGAAAAATCTGTTGTATTGGCAGATCTGAGCGAAGAAGAAAATTCAGGAAGTGAATTTATCATTGAAACAATGTATCAAGGCTTTGCTGATAATCTGGGTTTGCCTGGGTGGATGTTACTTTATTCTTGGCCGATTTACCTTTTTCCAGGATTAATTGCTCTTATATTTACCGTAGCTTTGAAAAATTTACTGATTCCCACCCATCATAATTTCGACCAACGTAAGAAAATTTATCTTAGAAACGGAAAACCGTTTATGAAATTTAATGAAATCAAAGGCGTGGACATTCAGAAAAGTGGAGGAAATACCGGTGAGGGAGGTGGTAAACCGATGTATGTTTATCCTGTTTCTTTAATTCTAAAAACAAGAAAACGAATCAAACTCTTTTCAGCAGGATCGGAGCAGGAAGCATATTCTTTGAGGGCTAAAATCCGTGAAATACTTCAGTTTGAGGATGGCGTCCTTACCCCTGAAGAGAAAGAAGAAAAGCTTCGAACAATGGATCTCCCAACGTGGTACCGTCTTACATGGCTCATTGGAATCATCAGCTTTGTTTCATTTGCAATCGGGGTATTCTGGTTAGATATCATTCCAGAATCCTGGAAAATGCCCTGGTTCATTGTAAATCTTGCTCTCATTTTGTTAGCGATTGTTGGTGGTGTTTTTTTGAGCAAATCAGTTAAGTAAAAGGGCCAGGAAACCGAAACCGATGGGGAAAGGAGGGGCGGATGAGAGAACAGACGGTCCTGATCCTGGGTGGTTACGGCGGCGCAGGAAAGGCACTTGCTGAACTATTGCTGAAGGAGACTAAACTGAGGTTGCTCATTGGTGGACGCAATCCTGCCAAAGCCGAAGCCTTAGCCTTTGAGCTGAACACAAGGCATTCCTGCCATAGGGTTGAAGCCCGGACCCTGGACGCAAACCGTCCAGAAACCCTGCTCCCGGTTTTCAAAGAATCGAGACTGGTTATAATCGCCGCCCCGCTTGGTGAATCCCTGCTTTCGGTGCTTCGGGTTGCCCTGGAATCCGGGACCGACTGGCTGGACCTGCTCTTCCCCCCTGACATTCCACAAAAACTCCAAACCTACGAAGGAGAAATCCATAAAAACGAACAAGTGGTGCTGACCCAGGGTGGCTTTCATCCCGGACTTCCGGCGGTGCTCGTGCATCATGCGGCCGCCTGCTTCACCCGTCTTGAACGGGCCGTGGTGGCGCTGGCGATGAATGCCCGATTTCCGCTCACCGAATCACTCCATGAATTACTGGATGAAATCACAGAAACGCGACTGGCAGTTTTCCGGGATGGGATTTGGCGCAGCCCGGTCTGGAAGGATTTGAGGTCTTTCAACTTTGGACCTCCGGCAGGAACCCGGAAATGTTACCCGATGGCGATGACAGAAATGCAGGCAATCCCAGAGTATTACGGGCTTCGGGAAACCGGGGTTTACGCGGCGGGCTTCAATGGCTTTGTCGACTTCCTCGTCCTGCCCCTGATCTATGCAGCTTATAGCCTGCGCAGGGGGTTGGGACGAAAAGCGTTGTCCCGCCTCTTCTGCTGGGGCATCAACACCTTTTCTCCAAAACAGGAATGGGTGGTCATCCGTCTCGAAGCCGATGGTGAGGAAAACGGAAAACCCAAATCAATCTCATTCAGCTTGAACCATGAGGATGCCTATTTTCTCACCGCCGCCCCTGTGGTCTGCTGCCTGCTCCAATACCTTGAAGGTACGATCCCGTCGGGTTTAAAGATGATGGCCCATGCGGTGGACCCGTCAAGAACCATTGAAGACCTGCAGCGCATGGGAATCAGGATCGAAACAGATACAAATTGACTGAAAAGGTACAGGATGAAAATAACAAAACGAAGCTGGAAGGAGAAACTCCAGGACGTCAAGGATTTTCCTCGGATTGCCCCCATCCCGGAAAAAATCCGGCACAAATGGGGGAAAGGAAACCTGGTCATTCCAAGTCCGCTCGAGGTGAATGCTTTGATGGAGCAGATTCCACCAGGAAAATTGACGACCATCGGCTGCATCCGGGAATTCCTCGCCCGCAGTCATGGGGTCGAAATGGCCTGCCCTCTGACTACCGGGATCTTCGTCAGGATTGCCGCGGAAGCCGCGATGGAATCCGAAAAAGAAGGGCACGCCGAAACCACTCCCTGGTGGCGAACCCTTCAAACCGATGGATCTCTCCACCCTAAATTCCCCGGCGCTATCGAAACCCAGATGCTGAGACTGGAAAAAGAGGGACATACTATACTTTCATCAAAATACTCCATGTTCATCCAGGGGTGCGAAAAAAAACTCCATCACTTCCATTAAAACCGGTCTTCCGGGTACACTCCTGTATCGGTTTTCAAAAAAAGTTTGACATTGTTTAGTTGGATGACTAAATTTTTAGTCGTTTGACTAAAACATATTTACCTATGTCGGGAACAACGAAACAGAAGATACTCAGCGGGGCACGTGACTGTCTTGTGCGCGAAGGCCATACGCGTTCCACAGTGAAACGGATTGCGGACTACGCCGGCGTGAATCATGGGCTGCTTCATCATTATTTTGGTTCGAAGGAGGAACTGATGGTAGCCCTTTTGGAACAACTGACGGAAAACATGCTGAAAGAACTTTTTCAGAATCAACCGGACTGGCTCAAGCAGTTACAATCAGGGGAAAGGCCCGATGAACTGGAGAGGGGCGAAAACGGAGAACTTTTCATCCGAAGCATGAAGATGCTGCAAAGCCGGCTTTTTTCGCTCCACAATGATCACAGCCGGATCATGATTGAATTTTTATCAATGAGCCAGGAAATGCCCAGGGTTGCCTCGAAACTGAAAAGTTTGTTCCGGGAACGCCGCCGCCTGCTTGGAATTTTATTCGGAACCGATGATCCGGGTTTGCCGACCCTGATTCTGGGCTCCATGCTGGGGCTGCTCCTGCATTACCGTCTGGATCCTGAAATCGCCATCGAACCGGCGCGGGATCTGTTGATCAACACCATTCATTCATTTCAAAAATAGGTTTTCAATGATCAAAGAAGCGATCAGAAGAACGGAGGCTGCCTTTGAGAATTCAGGTTACTGGATTCATGACCATCCGAAGCGTGTGATTATGATGATGCTCTTGATCGTCGTATTCCTGGCTTCCCACCTCCCCTCAATCCAGTTTGATACTTCAACCGAATCATTTTTCGAAAAAGATGATCCCACCCTGTTGGAGTATGACGCTTTTCGGGAACAATTCGGCCGCGACGAAATTGTGCTGGCATTGATCCATCCCAAAGATGTTTTCGATATCAACTTTTTGGAAAAACTGAAGACATTCCACGAGGAACTTGAAGAGACCGTTCCACACCTGGACGAAGTCCGAAGTCTGGTCAATGTCACTTCCATGCGAGGAGAGGAGGGCGAACTGATCATCGAAGAGTTGATGGAAGATTGGCCTGAAACTGAGGAAGAAATCGCTCAGCTCCGGAAACGGGTGCTGGACAATAAATTTTACCGGAACTTTCTGGTCTCAGAAGACGGGCTCTACACTGCGGTGATGATCCGTTCTAATGCCTTTGCGGAAAGCATCCAGGAAGAAGCACTGGATGCAATGCTTGAAGGGGGTTTTGAGGAGGAAGAACAACCGTCCGGAACATCGGCTTCAGAAGCGCCTGAAGAACCCCTGCAGCGTTTGAGCGAAGAGCAGAACACCGAATTCGTGGGCGCCATCAAACAGGTAGCCGCGAATCACAGGACCTTGGATTTCCCGATAGATCTCGGGGGGTCCCCGGTGATGGTCAGTGATCTGAAACAGAAGATGATCGAAGAAATGCCTAAATTTGTCATTTCCTCCATCCTGATGATTGCATTTTTACTGTCCCTATTGTTTCGTAGGATCTCCGGGGTGATCCTCCCCCTGTTGACGGTTGTTCTCTCTTTGTTCAGCACCATCGGTTTGTTTTCCATGACCGGTACCAAGTTGACCATCATTTCCCAAATCCTGCCCTCCTTCCTCCTGGCGGTTGGGGTAGGGTATTCGGTACACCTTCTCGTCATATTTTACCGTCATCTCAGGGATCAGGGAAATAAGCGGGAGGCGATAGGCTATGCTTTGGGGCATTCCGGTTTGGCAATCCTCATCACCAGTCTCACGACTGCTGGCGGCTTACTTTCCTTTTCCCCGGTAAAAGTCGCACCGGTTTCGGACCTGGGCATTTTTGGAACCGCGGGGGTGTTGATATGTGTCAGTTTTACCCTGATCCTGCTTCCCGCTTTGTTGGCTTTGATTCCTTTTTCTTCTGACTCAAAAAAGAAGACCCCAAACCAGAAAAATCCTGCGGACAGGATCCTGAAAAGTTGCGGGGATTTTGCCGTCAGCCGCCCATGGTTCGTGATCGCGGTAAGCCTCGGGATTGCCCTGATTTCTTCAATCGGCGCAGCACAACTCCGGTTTTCCCACGATCCGATAAAATGGCTTCCCGATGGACATTCCTTGAGAAGCGCCAACCAGGCGATCAACGATCACATGAAGGGCAGCGCAAATCTGGAATTGGTGGTTCGAAGAGAAGGCGAAAATGCCGTCAAAGACCCTGAGTTCATGAACCGTCTGGAGGAGTTCAACCAATTTGCAGAAACTCAAACCTACAAAGATATCCTAATCGGAAAATCCAGTTCCATCGTCGATACCGTCAAGGAGATCAACCAGGTTTTGAACGAGGATCAGGAAGAATACTACCGGGTCCCCCAGGACAGGGAACTCATTGCACAGGAATTACTGCTGTTTGAAAACGGCGGTACCGACGACCTGGAGAACCTGGTGGACACTCCCTTTTCCCAATCCCGGATCACCCTCAAGTCAACCTGGGTCGATGCCAACCAGTTCGTAGGATTGCTCGAACAATTAGAGCCTAAAGTCGATCAACTTTTTGGAGGGGAAATATCCTTCACCCTGACAGGTTTGATTCCCATGATGGTGAAAACCATCACCTTTGTGATGGAGGGAATGATGATCAGTTATCTCATTGCAGGTTTCGTGATCACCTTGTTGATGATTGTGCTTTTGGCGAGTCTGAAATTAGGGCTTTGGAGCATGATCCCGAATTTTCTGCCGATTTTGGTGGGGCTGGGGGTGATGGGAATGCTGGGACTGCCTTTGGACGCGATGTCGATTTTGGTGGGCAGCATCGCAATCGGCCTGGCTGTCGATGATACCGTTCATTTCATGCATAACTTCCGGCGTTATCACCTGATCCATGGAGATGTGAGGTTGGCAGTGGAGAAGACCCTGACCTCCACCGGCAGGGCATTGCTGCTCACGACCATTGTGCTTTCCAGTGGATTTTTTATTTTCACCATCTCCACAATGAACAACCTGATTTCCTTCGGCTTGATCACCGGATTGACGATCATTGTTGCCCTCCTGGGTGACCTGTTGCTTGCACCAGCGTTGATGACTTTGATCTACCGCAATCATGGGTCACGACCAGAAGCATTATGATTATTTTTGAAACAAAGGAGAACCGATGATTCCTTGCAGAAACTCAAAGAAAAACCTCTCATTCATTATTTTAGCTGCTTTTGCACTACTCACCTATTGGCCTGCAAATAAAGCACTGGCCTTGAACGGCAGAGAAATCATGGAGCGTGTCAATGAACGTGAAACCGGAGACCGTTCGACTTCTGAGATGGAAATGATCCTGATCGATAAAAAAGGCAGGAAACGTGTAAGGGAAATCCGATCTTTCGGCATGGAAAAGGGAGAGGACAGCTTGAGCCTGATGTTTTTCCTCTCTCCAGCCGACGTCAAGAACACCGGGTTTCTGACCTTTGATTATGATGCCTCGGGGAAAGATGATGATCAGTGGCTCTACCTTCCTGCCCTGCGCAAAACCAAGCGCATAGCTTCCGGGGATAAAAGCGGAAGCTTCATGGGTTCCGACTTCAACTATTCGGACATGACCTCTCCCGACCTTGATGAATACGAATATACTCTGATGAAAGAGACCGAAGTTAGAGGCAAGCCTGTCTGGCAGATCAAGGCGGTCCCAAAATCTAAGGAGGAGATCGAAGAATCGGGCTACACCCAGTCGGTGCTTTTCGTTCGCCAGGACAATTATGTGGTGGTCCGCGGAGTGCGCTGGGTGTATAAGAAAAAGCGCAACAAATACCTGGATGTCAAGAAACTGGAGCAGATCGATGGGATCTGGGTTAATACTGAGATGCAGATGACCACCAAATCCGGGAAAAAGACCCTGCACCGTACTATAATCCGCAGTAAAAACACGAAGTTCAATCAGGAATCGGTCAACGAAGATTTCTTCAGCATCCGACGATTGGAAAAGGGACTTTGAAAAAACTCGGCACCGGAACTTTCCTGGATTTGGATTTGAATAGAAAAATCAAGGGTCCTGATTTAAGATAGAGATAATTACGTTTCTTGTTAAACGGCTGTTCTTCGAGCAAAATCCTCCAAATGCTCCAAGGAAAGAAGGTTTTATGGCGGTTTTGAGATCCAAGAAAAAGCAGCTAGACCTGCGATTATTCCCTTTCCTTTCATTCCTCGCAGGAAGCTTTGAGTTAGGCGCGTCGTCAAAGACGTTTGCATCAATGCCCGCGCCCAGATTCTTTTCTGAAATGTTCCAGGTAATGCATTCAGCCATTTCTCTTTCAGAAATCTGGCTAGAATGTACCTTGGAAGCCAAAACATTCTCCCCCAAAGAAAACTCCCAATACTATTGGCCAAAACGAAGGTGGTACAATGGATAAAAATTTGGTGCAGTTGCTCGCGCAGTTTTATGCGTTGGATCACCGTGGCAAATTCCATTTTTGTAAAGAATCCGAAGAGGCCTGCAAGTGGGTGAATGCTTCAAGTAACCGCGAAGTAGATTGCAGGGCCTGCATTCTGGAGGCCCTGGATAGACGCAACGACCTGGACGAAGAGCAAAAAAAACAGATTTTGAACCACTCTGAAAAGGATTTGTTCTGGGAACCGGACTGGCTGCTCAAGAGTCGATAAGTCGTTTCATGGGATTTTTTTTAATGTTCCCATTGAATTTTTTTAAAAATAAATTTCTGCTCGTCCTTCCATCGGCATTCATCCTCGGCCTCGGAATGATTCCAAGCGGGATTCCTCTACCATTCATTTCAGCCCAGGCCCTTCAGGCCCAGACCGATAGTGGAGATATGGACTCCATACTCTCAGGTTTTGATGAAAAGGAAACCGATTCTGAGTTAAAGGAAACGGATCTGCTTTCCGGATTCGATGAGGAAGAGCCCGGGTTGGAACAAACTGAGACTTTACCGGAAGAAAAAGGCTGGCTGGATGACTTCAGCGGAAAAGCAGGAGCGAGTCTTTCCTACGCCTACGAGCAGCAGGCACCGATCAGTTCTCAACATCCGGACTGGCGTGGAATTCGAAGGCAGCGGGGTTTTTTGCAATTGAAATGGGAGCGTAGGGTTTTCCAGGATGCAAGGGTCTTTATCGAGGGAAAAATCATTGGGGATCTTCTTCCGGACACACTGGACCCGGGAGTGTACGATGCCCTTCCGCAAAAAAATCGTGAAGCCTATGACCAGTACCGTCAAAGCCTCATGGAAAGCGAACTGCGTGAAGCCTATTTCCAAATTTCACCGCTTTCATTCATGGACCTCAAGCTGGGGCGCCAGATCATTGTCTGGGGCGTGGCGGATTCCCTGAGTGTTGTTGATGTTCTCAATCCCCGTGACAACCGTGTCCCCGGTCTGATCGACGTGGAAGATGCCCGTCTGCCTCTTAATGCCCTGAAACTCGATTTTTACTCCGGCAACTGGAACCTCAGTGCGGTCGCCATCCCCGATATCCGATTCGGGAAGAACCCGGGCTACGGCAGTGAATATTATTTTTACTCCAAACTGGAAAATTTCAGCGATGAAAATAACATTTTGCCCAAAGAAGAGATTCCTGAATCGGGAACGGAAAACGCCGAATACGGAATGTCCCTTCAGGGAAATTTTTCAGGCTGGGACTGGATGCTCTACCATGCCGATTTCTACAATGATCAGGCCAGAGTTGTCATTGAATTTAATCCACCTCCTTTAGGTAAGGGACTTGAAGCAAAATCCAGAGTTCACGACCGGCTGAAACTGAACGGCACCGGGATCAGCCTCGTCAGCGGAAGCTGGCTCTGGAAGGCCGAAGCCGCAATGACCAGTGGTTTTCGTTTTTATGGAACCGTTAAGGAATACGAGAGGCAGGATCTCATGCTCGGAATCGAATACGCTGGAATTAGCGATGCGTCCCTGGGATTCGAAATCTCACGCCGAAGCTACCCGGATTATGATTCGATCCTGGAAAATCCTCCCAACAATGCCGATGAACATTATGTCCAATCCGCCTTCAGTTACCGCCATGATTTCTGGAACCAGACCCTGCATCTGAACAGCTTCGCCCTGATGCTTGGTGAAAGCTGGAACAAAGGGGCCACTGCAAGAGTGGGCCTGGACTACGACTGGTTCGATGCCTTCAGTGTCGGGGGAGGATGGCTGGTTTACCAAAAAGGCAGCGATTCTGAATATGCTTCCACAACCTCCCTCGCCTATGCAGAACAAATGAGCCGCAACGACAGGATTTTCCTGGAAACAACCTATTCCTTTTGAATCAGTCTGGTCCTTTAAATTCTCCAACCAGCAATCCCTTTCCTTTTCAAAGTACTCCCCGATTGGATTTTTGATGTCAAAATAAAAAAACTTGACTTCACTTTGGTCCACTTAAGATAATAACGAAACCGGTTTCGAAATGTTTGTTGAAAACTGGGCTGAAATGAAAACCTACGTCTTTTAGCGAAACCGGTTTCGTTTCTTTTTTTTAAAGATGAAGTTTGTTCAAGTTGAAGGCTTAGGAGACGAGATTCTTGAAGTTAGATAACATCGAAGGATTGAGCCGGGCAGGAGATGTCCGCATCAGCGATCTGGCTGCAGAGCTGGGGTTGACCAAGGGTACAGTCTCGAGGGCCCTCAATGGTTATGAGGACATTTCGAAGAAGACCCGTCAGAGGGTGATGGAGGCCGCAAAAAAAAGAGGCTATGTTCCTTCGACCCAGGCCAGGAGACTGGCCAAAGGGCTAACCGAGACCATTGGAATGGTGCTTCCGCCGATGCCTTCCCAGCCGGTGAACACCTTTGTCAGTGAATTCATTACCTCGGTTTCTACCACACTTCATGTTCATGGTTACGATCTTCTGGTTCACTCAGGCAGCGTGGACGAATCTGAAGTGGAGCCCTACCGCAGACTGGTACAGAGTCGAAAGGTCGATGGCTTTGTCGTATTCCGGACGATGGAACATGATCCGCGAGTCGAGTACCTCCTAGAAGAGGGATTCCCCTTCGTGACCCATGGACGGACAGCTCGCATGGAGGAACACGACTGGTTCGACATTGATGGTGAAAAAGCCTTTCGGCAGGCTACGTCCCATCTGATCGGGCTCGGTCACCAGCAGATCGGACTCGTGGGTGGAGGAAAAGGTTTTTACAGTGCCCAGCTTCGTGCGAAGGGGTTTCAGAAGATGATGGAGGAATCCGGATTGGAAATTGCCCCAAGCATGGAAACTCAAGGCAACCTCACCGGAAGGGGAGGAGAAGAAGCCGCACATGAACTTTTGAAAACCCCCCCCCGTCCCACGGCAATACTTTGTGCCAATGATGCCACTGCCCTGGGAGTGATCAAAGCTGCCATGGAGCTTGGTTTTCAGATTCCAAATCAGCTTTCCGTAATCGGTTATGACGGTATCGCCTTAGGAGGCTATCTACAACCACCTCTGACCACCCTCACATTTTCCATTGAAGAATCCGGTAAAGAGGTAGTGGAACTATTGTTAAGGAGGCTCAAAGACCCAGGTCTTCCATTCATTTCCAGGCTTGCATCGGCAACCTTGAAATTGCGTGGAAGTGAAGGTCCAAAATGAAATTCCATCAATCACTTTTTAATGGAGGAACTATGGAGACATGATCAATCAGCATTTATGAAATCTGTCAAATAAGGATATGTTTCTGTCAATGCTACCTATCTGTTATTCAATACTGCAACTTACATTTTCTTCCTGAATTAGGATTTCCGAAATGAAATAGACAGGAGAAATCAATCATATAAAGAAAGGTCACCATGAAAACAATTACCTCATTCTGTGTGTCAATCCTTTTGCTGTGTATGGCACAGGCCACGAATGCTGCAACCACGATTACATTCTGGACAACGGAAACCCAGTCTGAACGGATGAAGACGATCCAACTAATTCTGGACACATTCGAAGCCCTTAATGATGACATCAAGGTCAAACTAGTCCCTGTTGATGAAAACGATGTACCGACTCAGATGGCAGCCGCGACCTCGGCAGGAAATGTTCCTGAAGTTGTCGAAATGGGGTCTGAGCTTGCTGTCGCTTTCGGCAGTGAAGGCCTGATGGACCATCAGGCACATGCATCCTTGATCCGTCAAATTGGCAGAGACGAGTTCTTCAAAGGAGCACTGCAGTTGACCACCTCGCCTGAAGGGAATGCCTACGCTTTGCCTTATCATGGCTGGGTTCAGGGAATCTGGTATCGAGCCGACTGGTTTGAGGAGGCGGGTTTGGCCCCTCCGAACACTTGGTACAACATCCTCAAAGCAGCCAGGCATTTCAATCAACCCAGGAAGAATCAGTACGGCATTCTCATCGGCACCAAGGCGGATTCCTATGCCGAACAGGTTTTTACGCAGTTTGCCATTTCAAATGGCGCCAGGGAGTTTGACGCTAATGGAAATTTGGTCTTCAATTCACAGGCTATGAGAGAAGCGGTTGAATATTACAACGAACTGCAGCAGTTCACACCTCCTGGACCCCAGACCTGGAGAGCCCGTGACTATTACCTGCAGGGGAAGCTCGCGATGTTCTTTTACTCAACGTACATCATGGATGATCTATCATTGGCGGAAGTCGCTGCTGGATCTCTTACAGGCGAAAACTTCGAACTGCTTCAGGGAGGGACCTTCGATTCTAATCTGGTAAACAACACGAAAATGGTTCCTTCATTCAAAAACACTCAGGATTCATCCTATGGTGTGATTGTCACCTTGGGGATTACAAAAAACAATGATTCCGCAAAAACCAATGCTGCCAAACGCCTGGTGAGCTATCTCTATGAAGAAGATGCGTATGTGACCTTCTTGCACATGGCTCCAGGCGGCATGAATCCAGTCCTGCGCTCGATCGCGCGAAGCAGCAAGTTCATGAATGATCCCAAGGGCATCTTCAAACACTATGGCAAAGAGAAGATGTATGAAATCATTGAAGGACTCGACAACCTTCAGAAATTTGAAATTGTGGAGGGCAAAATGATTCCTGCATCTGGAGAAATTTTTGCGAAGCAAATCATCCCTCAAATGCTCTACAAAACTCACTTTGAAGGTGCGGCAGTTCAGGATGCAATGAACTGGGCTGAGGGCGAAATGCGAAAGGTAATGAATCAATAATTCGGTTTCGTTTTCATCCTTCAACGGGATCCGGAGGATAATTGTTTTGGTACATCCTTACCTGCCGGATCCCGTCCAAGTCTCATAGATCAGAAGATATCGCGCAATTGAGAAAGAACTCTTGAGTATCCGAACATACAAAGCTTTAAACAATTCTACATCCATCATAACTGGTACACTCAACAGCAATGATTCTAATGACAGATCCACGTCAGTCCCACACGCTTGAACTCCTTTAGAAAATCAAGATATCTTAAGCTGTTTGGTATTGAATGAAGATGAATTCAATGATGCCTAAAAGGACCGACCAGTGAGGAAAGATTCTCTTGCAGTACAAGAAGCACGTTTCGGATGGCAAACGGTTCTTCCAAGCTTGACGGTAATAACACTTCTCATCCTCTACCCTGTACTCTACAACATCTACCTCAGTTTTTTCGAAGTCAAACTGGTAGGAGAAAATGTATTTGTAGGTCCTGCGAATTACCTCCAGTTGCTGTCGGACGTAGATTTTTTTCGATCTTTGTGGACCACTGCGGTGTATGTGGTAGCCAGCACATTGGGAACAACCCTATTGGGACTCGCGGTGGCATCGCTAATGAACCATGAATTTCCTCTGAGAAACCTGGTGCGGGGGCTGATACTGCTGCCTTATATTGCACCCCTGATATCAGAGGTCTTTGCATGGCAGTTTATTTTCGATCCTGTGAACGGAATCTATAATTATATGATGGTGGAGGTGCTTCAATTAAGTGAGGAGCGCGTCAATCTGATAGGAACACCCGATCTGGCGCTGTTGGTGGTGGTGGTTTTTGACATCTGGAAAAATTTTCCATTCGCCTACCTGCTGATCCTTGCTCGCTTGCAGAGCATTGATCATGATCTTTATGAAGCAGCAGAGATCGACGGAGCCGGGCGCTGGAAGAAATTCCTCCACATCACCCTTCCTGAAATACGCTTTGTGGTTGGAGCCATCATCATGTTGCGTTTCATCTGGAACATGAACAAATTTGACGAAGTGTTCCTGTTGACACCTAATGTTAAGACACTACCTGTTTATACCTATTTCACCGCCTTCACCGGAAGTATTGATCAGGGGCAGGCCGCATCCATTGCAGTAGTTCAGTTTCTACTGCTGATTGTGATGATTTTCTACTACATCCGTAGAGTGCTCAAATGGTGATACAGCGATTGGCCCAAAAGCTGGGATTCTATCTACTGATTCTGCTGGTGCTCTTTTTCACCCTCTTTCCCTTCGTGCAGATGCTTTCCACATCCCTTAAGCATCAGTTCGACTGGGGCAATCCTTCGCTGATTCCAATAAAACTCAACTGGGACGCATACGGGGAATTGCTTGGGATTCAAAAACCTGAAATTCAAGTGCCTGAATCAATCAAACGATTGCTCGACAACCCAAAACTGTCTGAAGAGAAAAAACAAAAGATTCTCGCGAAGTACTCTTCAACTTCTGACGTTTTTCCTTTCATCAGATATTTTCTCAATACCTTCCTGATTTCAGGCACGGCCTCTTTCTGCTCTCTGGTGCTTGCCGTTTTTGGCGCCTATTCCTTCAGCCGAGTTCGTTATCGAGGCCGTGGATTGATTCAACGCGGAGTACTGATGACCTATATGTTTGGTGGAGTGTTGCTCATGGTGCCGCTCTACCAGATTGCCGTCAAAAGCGGTCTGGCAGCAAGTGCAACGGGTTCGATTGCAGTCTTGATTGTGATTTATGTAGTCCAAACGCTTCCTGTATCCATGTACATGCTGGGGAATTACTTTCGTTCCATTCCTGAATCCTTGGAAGAAGCAGCGCGAATTGATGGATGCTCCCGGATGAAAACAATCCTGCTCATCATTCTTCCCCTCTCGCTCCCAATGCTTGTAACGGTCTTTATCTATGCATTCATGATTGCATGGAACGAATACCTCTTCGCTTCTGTGTTTCTCAAAGGGTTCAGCGAAAACCTTACACTTCCAATCGGACTGAAAACCCTTTTTATGTCAAAAAACGCCATCTGGGACCGAATCATGGCGGCCTCAATGTTGACTGCCATACCCGTGATCATCCTATTCATGGCTTTTGAAAAAAATCTCATCAGCGGACTCACGGAAGGCAGTGTGAAAGAATAAAAAAGAAAATCGACCCTTCACGGTATCGATTTCTGGAGATTCCAAAAAACTTCAAAACATTAGCATGTTAAACAGAAAAATCCTTTATGATTCAGACCGGATTAAACAATCCTGATAAATTTGTAAAATCAGCCCGCAGTATCCTAGAGCAAAATGACCGGGGAGGCTACACCGTACCGACCGACCGGCTGTATCCTTATCAGTGGAATTGGGATTCCTCCATCTGTGCACTGGGTTGGCAGCAACTTGATGAAGCGCGTGCCTGGCAGGAGATCCGGATGCTGCTGAAAGGTCAGTGGGCGGACGGGATGCTGCCCCACATTGTTTTCCATCAGGACAGTCCTGATTACTTTCCCAATGCTGACGTCTGGAATGTCCCGGAAGAGTGTTTTCCGAAAGGAGTAGCACATCCTCCTACCTCCGGGATCAGCCAGCCCCCAGTGCTGGCAACCTGTATCAGGAAACTCTGGGAAGGCAAACAAAAATCCACCATTGGAACTGGCGAACTTCGTCAAATCTGCCAACAGGTTTTGGCCTGGCACCGCTGGTATTGGTCGGCACGTGATCCAAAAAACCGTGGCCTTGTTTCCATCCTTCATCCCTGGGAAAGCGGAATGGACAACAGCCCCGCCTGGGATGAGGCCCTGTCTCGGGTACCTTCCACACAAAATTCGTCTTATACAAGGCAGGACACCAGCCTCATTGATTCCCGTCAACGACCCCTTCAAAAGGAATATGACCGTTACCTCTATCTGGTTGAAAAGCTCCGAGATCAAGTTTACGATTCACTGAAAATCAACGATGGCTTTCCTTTTCGAGTGATCGACATCGGCCTGAATTCTATCCTGCAGCGCGCAAATCTGGACCTGCTTGCACTTCTGGATCAATTCGGAATGAAGTCTGAATGCCTGGAATTGGAAGGCCGGATTCAGCTCACACATTACGCAATTGGCAACCTTTGGGATCAAAAATTGGAGGGGTTTTTCAGTTTGGACGAAATCACCGATGAACCGATCCAGGTTTCAACTTCTGCATGTTTTCTTCCACTCTTTGCCGGACTAGCCACCAATGAACAGGCAGCGAAGATAGGCTCGATCCTGGAAAACTGGTCAGAACAGGGCTTCCATCTGGTTCCATCGACTTCTCCATTTCATCCAAAATACGAATCGCAACGCTACTGGCGCGGTCCGGTCTGGCCTCATGTCAACTGGATGATCTGCGAAGGATTAAAAAACTATGGTCAAGATGCTCTCGCTCAAAAGATTCGAGAACAGACCATGGATTTGATTTCAAAACTGGGTTTCCATGAATACTATCATCCCCATGGAAAATCAGGTTTTGGCGGAGCCTCCTTTAGCTGGACTGCAGCAGTCTATCTGATCTGGAGCAATGACGCTTAGCACGTGATAACCCATTGATATGAAAGGCTTCTAGTAAGTTTACGAATAGAGTGAAAATAGATTTCGTATAGCATGAGAAAAAAGAGGTTCAGCTTTTCTACTACCTCTTCAACAGCATACGGAAACATGCATGCGAAAGCCTGTCTGGCTTTTTTCTGAAGGAAGCATCAGAGACAAGGAACTTCTCGGCAACAAAGGTGCCAACCTCTGTGAGATGACTTCATTAGGGATGCCCGTCCCTTTCGGCTTCATCATCACCACCCAGACCCACCTTGAGTACCAGCATCTTAGTCAGCGAATCCCGGACGGGACGATGGAAGAAGTCTATGCCGCGCTGGTGAAGATGGAAATCCGACAGGGCTCCGAATTTGGAAATCCAGCCAATCCATTGCTCGTTTCGGTTCGTTCCGGCTCGGTGGTTTCCATGCCCGGCATGATGGATTCGTTGCTCAATCTGGGCATCAACGATGAAATTACGCAAGGACTGGCAAAGCTGACCGGCAATCCACGTTTTGCCTATGATACTTACCGCCGTTTCCTACAGATGTATGGTGCCGTGGTGGCTGGCAAGGGGAGTCATCCTTATGCGCAAATCTTGAGAGATTATAAGCATCAACTCGGGATTCAAGAAAATTGTGGGTTCAAACCCGAAAACCTCAAAGAAATCGTAGGACTTTTCAAGCAGGTCCACCAACCTCCCGAAGATCCAAGAACCCAGCTTGAAAAGGCCATAGGTGCCGTGTTTACTTCCTGGAACAATCCTCGTGCCCAAACTTATCGAAAACTGAATGAACTTCCAGATAATGCAGGTACCGCCGTCATCATTCAGGCAATGGTTTTCGGCAACATGGGTCAGAGCTCCGGAAGCGGAGTCGTCTTCACGCGCAACCCAGCCAATGGGAACAAGGAATGTTACGGCGAGTTCCTGATGAACGCCGAGGGCGAAGACATGACTTCAGGAAGCCTTATCCCCCGCAGCCTGGAAGAATTCAAGGAGGAATCCCCAACCCTTTTCAACCAGCTTTTTCAACTCCAAAAAACCCTTGAACAGCATTATCGGGACATGCAGGATCTTGAATTCACGATCCAGGAAAACCGGCTTTACCTTTTACAGACACGTTCAGGAAAGAGAACCGCAAAAGCAGCAGTAAAAATCGCCGTCGATCTGGTTCAGGAAGGTCAGATTTCGGAAAAAGAAGCCCTGCGACGGTTGGAGCCCGAAATGGCAGGTTTCTTCATGCATCCGATGATTGATCCTGAGGCCAAGAAAAAGGTGCTCGCCCGCGGGCTTCCGGCAAGTCCGGGAGCCGTCACCGGTAAAATCGTCTTCAGTCCCGAAGATGCACAAAAAGCAAAAGAAAAAGATGAAGCAGTCATCCTGGTCCGTGTAGAAACCACCCTGGAAGACATTCATGGGATGAAGGCCGCATTGGGGGTCCTCACTTCCAGTGGAGGAATGACTTCCCACGCCGCCGTGGTAGCGCGGGGAATGGGCCGGACCTGCATCGTCGGCTGCGAAAGTATATCCGTCGATGAAAAGAAACAGCAGTTGATTCTTGAAGATGGCAGTGTGCTTTGCAAAGGCCAACTCCTCACCCTGGACGGCAGCAGCGGGGAAGTGATGGAAGGCCGGGTACCCACCATCGACACCTCTGAGGATCAGGACTTTCTGACCATCTTGAGCTGGGCAGACAAATACCGGCGCCTGAAGATCCGTACAAACGTGGAAACAGCGAAGGAAGCCCAAAAGGCACGCCAGTTGGGAGCCGAGGGGATTGGCCTCTGCCGAACGGAAAATATGTTCTTCGGTAAAGAACGTATCCATGTCATGCGTGAGATGATTCTTGCTCAAACCCGTGGCGAGTTGCAGAAGAAGTTGGAACGGCTTTCATCCTTCCAGATCAGTGACCTGAAAAAACTGTTTCAGGTCATGGACGGGCTGCCCGTCACCATCCGTCTGCTTGATACCCCCCTACAAGAATTTTTTCCAACGTCCAAAACAGAAATCGAAGCTCTGGCCGAAAAATGTGGCTACGAGTCCGGAGCAATTCTGAGGCAGATCGAGGAACTGCATGAAATAAACCCTGTGCTCGGTTTCCGAGGATGCCGACTTTCCATCGTCTATCCTGAAATCGCTGCGATGCAGATGGATGCAGTGCTCACTGCAGCGATCCAGTCTCAACAAAATGGCCTCAACGTTTTGCCGGAAATCATGATCCCTCTGGTGGCCACTTCCGGAGAATTGGAGGTGATCCTCCAGGGCCTGGAGCAGACGGCCCAACAAACCTTCCATCGGCTTGGAGAAAGAATCGCTTACAAGATTGGAACGATGATGGAGGTCCCCCGTGCCTGTGTCCAGTCACGTACCGTAGCACCTCAAGTTCAGTTCATGAGTTTCGGAACCAATGACCTGACTCAGACGACTTTTGGATTGTCACGTGAAGATATGGGGAAATTCCTTCCAAATTACCTCGAACACAAAATCCTGCCTTTCAACCCTTTCATCAGCCTTGATCAGCAGGGAGTCGGAAACCTGATCCGGATGGCCCTGGAACAGTCCCGTAAGGTGCAGAAAAAAATGAAATACGGCATTTGCGGAGAACATGCTGGGGACCCACGATCGATCATGTTCTTCCACCGCATCGGCATGGACTATGTCTCCTGCAGCCCTCATCGCATCCCTGCCGCCCGCATTGCCGCCGCCAAGGCGAGTATTTGAAACATCATTAAACAACCTTCATCTTTCAAATAAAGGTATCAACTTGGGCCGGTCCATACCCAAGATTCACTTCTTCTACCCGTTCTAAATCGGTTCATCGTATACCCTCCGTAGATGGCAACTATCTCCACGACACAGATCCCCATAACTCATCCTTGAAAAAGGTGTTTTGGAGCAAAATTTTAATACAAGGGTTTTTTATAGAGATGATGTAATGATTTATGTTTTGCATGCACCGATTTTGATTGAAAGAAACAACTCAAAAGGATAGGAGAATATCAGTTGTTCTAAAGAAGCATGGAGTGGAGTTTAAAACAATTAAACTTTTGATTTCAGTCAAGCAAACTTCACTGAGACTTCACCAAGTTCATCGAAGCGGATGGTGACTTCGGCAGGCTTTTCTAAATGGACCGTTTTCACAACACTTCCCAGCATGATGAATGTTCCTGCCTGAAGCGGTTTTTCCTGGGAGATGCTTTGATTGGCCAACCAGGCCAGAGCCTCCATCGGGTGCCCCAGGATGTCAGAACCCTTTCCACGCCCCACTTCCTCACCACCGATCAGCATCACGCCTTTGAGATTCTGCAGGTCCAAGGTTTTCCAGGCTTTGTTTTCCTTACCAAGCACCACCCCGGCATTAAAAAAATCGTCTGCAACCAGTGTAGGTGCAGGAAAACTCGGATAGTTGTCGTAGCGGTCGTCAACCAGTTCAATCCCAGCCATAAGGGCACCAACGGCATCACCAATGTTTTCACGATTATAGGGAGTTCCAGTAGGCCTTAGGTCACTGGATAGCCTGGCAGCGATCTCACATTCGACTCCGATCCGGTGAAAATCAGATAACTTCAAGTCTGCATTTTTGTGATAGACCGTGGACTCGAAAACCTCGCCCGAGCAGGGATGATCAATCGAAAGATACTCCTGCATGACCTGGGTGGTGCAACCGATTTTGTGTCCAACCAGGGGGCCATATCCCTTGGCTGTCAGACGCTCGTGGATGGCATCCTGAACTTTGTAGGCCTCAGCCATCGTTCCAGGTTGGAGCTTTTCCGGAGGAAGTAGTGTGGGGTCTCCTCCAAGCCGGGCTTGAGCCAGGTGATCCGCAAGTAAGGAAATCGTATCAGGCTTCAATTGATTGTTCTTTGGGAAATGTGACGGCAGTACTGATCGTAGTATTTTCTTAATTCAATTTTGTAGGACTCTGTAAAAAAACCTCCTCTGGATTCAGAAAATCCCAGAAAAGGAACAAGCTTCTTTTACATTGCTTCAAAGAGTAGGACAATATGTTTCATTCAATCACACCAAAGAGATCAATTCGATTCTAGCTTTTGAACAGGGCTTTCAATTATTTTTTTCCAACCGACAAATACATCCATTATGAGCTACTCCTCCCTGGTTGATCGTATATCCGGCGAAAGTGCAGAAGTCTGGGACATCCATAATGAAGCACGCAAAAGACAGGATCGCGGCGAAGATGTGATTCTGCTCAGTATTGGAGAGGAATCCGACGAAACCACTCCTGATGCGATTCAGCAAGAGGCGATCGAGTCGATTCGGCGTGGCAGGCATCACTACACCCCCGTTGTGGGAGAGAATCATCTTCGGGATGCCATTGCGCGAAGGCATCAGCAAAAAACCGGTCAGAAAGTATGCAAGGCCAACGTTGGAATTTTTCCAGGAGCCCAGAACGCGCTGTTTTCCGTCTGCCTCTGCCTTTTGGAACATGGAGATGAAGTCATCGTTCCTGAACTGTACTATGCCACCTATCCGGCCACGGTAACTGCCGGAGGGGCAACTCTTGTGGCTCTAGAGTCGAAGACGGAGTGTGGCTTCCAACCGGACCCGGAGGCACTTGCCGAAGCCGTCACGCCTCAAACCAAAGTAATTTTGCTCAACTCCCCAAACAACCCCACTGGTGCTGTTTATTCCAAAGAAACGCTGGGGGCAATCCTCGATTTGAGCCGCAAACATCAAATCTGGGTCATCAGTGACGAAGTTTATTCCGACATCGCCCCAGAGGGTTTCACCCCGATTGCCAGCCTTCCTGGAAGTCATGGTCAGACCGTGACCATTTCCAGTCTTTCCAAATCCCATCGCATGACCGGATGGCGCTGCGGATGGATGGTCGGCCCTGAAAGGCTTACCCAGCATCTGACCCATCTCAACATGTGTATGACATACGGGCTTCCTCCCTTCGTCCAGGATGCAGGAGTGGCCGCACTGGAAAAAGACTTTGAAACGGCTGGTCAGGTGAAAAGCCGACTTGACCGCAACCGTCAGATTCTGAGGGAAGAACTGTCCGCAATGGAAGGTGCCGAGCTTTTCGCCAATGGAGGAGGCATGTTTGCCATCCTCGATGCCAGACCACTCGAGCTATCCTCCCGCGAGTTCTGTTGGAAGCTGCTGGATCAGCAGGGTGTAAGCGTCTTGCCTTGCGATGGATTTGGAAAAAGCGGCAGGGGACTGGCCCGCATCAGCCTTTGTGAATCTGAAACCGTCACTAGGGAGGCTGCACAAAGAATCCTCAGCTTTGTGCATTCCATTTGAGGCAAATCCTACATTCTTGTTTCGTTTTCAAGAATCAATGCAAATTCGACTGATTTTGATGTACGCACAGGGTTGTGATAGTTTGCTCTCCAAACCAGCAGGAGCATCATAAAATATGAACGCAGAACATCATCCGATCCTCAGCCTTTTCCGGTACATCAAAAACTATCAAAGACTTTTTACCTGGTCCTGCATCAACAGCATCCTGAACAAGATCCTCGACCTGATGCCTCCGTTGCTGGTGGGATGGGTGATTGACTCCGTCCGCCGTCAACCCCCAGAGTGGATCGCTTCCACGGTGGGGACATCGGACCCTTGGGCCCTTGCAGCATTCCTTGCTGTTCTCGGGGTTGTCATTTTTGGATTCGAAAGTCTTTTCGAATGGGCCTACCAGTATGGCTTCATGAACCTCGCTCAGCATATACAGCACGGGCTGAGACAGGATGCCTACAACCGCATCCAAATTCGTGAGATTGAATTTTTCGAAAATCACCGGATGGGTGAAACGATGGCGATGCTCAACGATGACGTGAACCAGATCGAACGATTCCTGAATACGGGTTTTAATGAAATCCTTCAATTGGTTGTGTTGTTCGTTTTTTCGAGTTTTGTGCTTTTTGGTGTTTCCTGGCAATTAGCACTGGTTGGTTTGATGCCCCTTCCTATGGTCCTTTGGGGAAGCCTTTTCTATCAACGCCTGATTTCCCCTCGATATAAGCGTGTTCGGGAAGCAGTAGGAAGTCTAAGCAGTCGTCTGGAAAACAACATTGCTGGAATATTGGTGATCAAAAGTTTTACGGCAGAACAATTTGAATCGAAACGGGTGAAAGAAGCCTCTGAAGAATATCAACAGGCCAACCGTCATGCGATACGGCTCAGTGCCGTCTACGTCCCTTTGATCCGGATGGCGATTGCCATCGGCTTTGGAGGGGTTCTGTTGTTGGGCAGTTACTGGGTACTGGAAGACAAGGGGGTTTTGACCGTAGGAGAACTGGTCCTGTTTTCGATGCTGATCCAGCGAATGCTGTGGCCTCTTACGAGGATGGGAGTCACCCTCGATGAATTCGAACGGGCCAAAGCCAGTGCCCGGAGGACCTTTGGGCTTTTGGAAACTCCAAGCAAGATTGTTGATCCCCCTGATCCAGACTCACTTCCCCTCCCTGTTCGAGGAGCTATTTGTTTCGACCAGATTCATTTTACCTACCACCGTGGGACTCCGGTTCTGATGGGTCTGGATTTCATGCTATCTCCAGGGGAAACGGTTGGCATTGCAGGAGCAACCGGAGCCGGGAAATCCACCCTGATCAAGATGCTGCTCAGGCTTTATGATCCGGATAGGGGTTGTGTGACCTTTGACGGCATCGACCTGAAACAACTTGAAGTCAGGGAAATTCGTCACAACATTGCCTTGGTCAGTCAGGATGTCTACCTCTTTCATGGAACGATTGCAGAAAACATTGCTTATGCTTCCCCTCAAGCAGGCAGGGAACAAATCTAAAGGGCATCTCGTTCAGCTCAATTCCATGAGTTTGTCCTAAGCCTTCCCGAAGGCTACCAGACGTTGATCGGTGAAAGAGGCATCCGGCTCTCAGGAGGCCAACGGCAAAGGTTGAGCATAGCAAGAGCGGTGCTCAAGGATGCTCCAGTGATGGTTTTTGATGAAGCGACCAGTTCGGTCGATTCGGAAACGGAACGTGCGATTCAGGAAAGCCTGATGCCAATCACCCAGGGAAGAACTGCTCTTATCATTGCTCACCGCCTTTCCACCATCCGTCATGCAGACCGGATCCTTGTTCTCGACCAGGGAAAGGTGGTGGAAGAAGGCCATCATAACGATCTGATCGAACTTAATGGAATTTATGCCGATCTCTGGCATGTTCAATCTGGAGATTTGACCCCTGAAAAGATCCTTCCGAATTGAATTTAGGTTTTTCAGACGAGTTTTCTGAAAATCCTTGCGATCAGGCGTTTCAGGGGTGTTACCGGAGGCATCAGGAAAAAATCAAAATTGAGCCGGGGTTGGATGAAGATGGGTTTGAGGTGACTGAAGGTATCGAATCCCGCCTGCCCATGGTAAGCTCCCATTCCAGAAGCCCCCACTCCTCCGAATGGTAAAGTTTCACAGACGAATTGGTAGAGAACTTCATTGACGGAAACCCCTCCGGATACTGTTTCCCTTAGGACCTTTTCACGCTCTTGTGATGATTCGGTGAAAATGTAGAGCCCTAGTGGATGTTCACGTTGTTTGACGAAATCGATGGCATCCTCGAGTTTTTCGTAGCTTAATACGGGGAGAATCGGTCCGAATATTTCTTCCTGCATTACCTTAAGAGAAGGATCAGGAAGCAGGATCAGGGTTGGAGGAATCTTGCGATTTTCCATGGGAAAGTCTTCCCCTGCAGGGTTGATGGTGATCACCTCTGCTCCTTTTTCACGTGCTTCTTCAATCATCTGGTTCAAGCGCGAGAAGTGCTGATTGGAAATGATCGAGGTGTAGTGCGGATTTTCTCCCAGGTTTGGATAGGCTTTGCTGGCCTGGGATTGAAGATGTTCCACGAAATTGTGAAAACGGGATCGTTCTACCAAAACATAATCCGGTGAAATGCATACTTGTCCGGCATTCGCCAGTTTGCCGAAGGCGATCCTGTTGGCGGAACGTTTCAGGTCTGCCCCGGGACAGACGATCGCTGGTGACTTTCCTCCCAATTCCAAGGTGGTTGGAGTCAGGTTCTCTGCAGCAGCTTTTGCCACTTCCTTTGCAGTCTGTTTGGATCCTGTGAAGAGCAGATGATCAAAAGGAAGTTCTGAAAAGGCCTTACCCACTTCGACTCCTCCTTCAACCACTGTAAATTCATCGGTTTCGAAACATTCTGTCGCGAGTTGTGCCAAAAGCTTCGAGGTTTTGGGGGTATATTCGCTCGGTTTGAGCATCACCCGGTTGCCTGCTGCAAGTGCTCCAGCTACAGGGGCGATGCTGAGGATTAAAGGAAAATTCCAGGGTGAAATCACTCCCACCACCCCAAGAGGTTGAGGCAACAGCCTGGCGCGTCCGGGGAGCAGATAAAGTGGTACCGATCGTTTCCGTGGACGCATCCAGCGAGCTACATTGCGGAGCTGGTGTTTGAGGTCTCCGATGGTGGTTGTGATGTCGTAGTTTGCGGTTTCGAACGTGGAGCGGAGCCCAAAATCCTCTGATATCGACTGGGTGAAGACTTCCTCTCTTTCTTGAAATCCCTCCAAAAGCCTTCGAAGCCGGTCCTTGCGTTTTTCGAGATCAGGCATTGGATTTTCTTTATGCGCTTCCCGCATTAGCCTGAGATGCTTGAGCAAATCTTCTTTTGGGGTGGGTGCTTCCTGGGTTTCAAACATTTTTTTATTCAGAGCATTAATTCGTAATGATGCCGGAACATGATCGTGATTCGTGGATCAGCAGCATTTACTTTAGGGACGGTATGTTCACTGGTTTGTTGGCAGCTTCCTCCCATCACCAGAAGATCTCCCCATCCCAATGAATAATCATAGGATGGCCCTCCGGAAAGCAGTCGGATCCGAAACGTTCTTGGAGAACCCGTTGAGACTGTGGCGACATGTGCCTCCGCCTTGAATTTAAGTTTGTCTCCATGCCAGGCCACACTGTCCTGCCCATCCCGATACCAGGCAAGCATGATGCTGTCAAACCCGACTCCGTAACATCCTGAAAGGGTCTCTGCCATCTGACTGATCAAGGGATGTCCCGGACCATCATCTGGAAGCCTGGCGATCAGACGCGGCACCTCGATCACCTGATCATACATCTGACGCTGCTGGTTTCGCCAGCGAGTGGTTTCTTTGAGCGTTTCGAAAAGCTTTTGATGTCCCTTCAACCAGTTAGGGAGGTGATCAACCCAGGCTTTTTCACCAAGTTCTGTTCGTCGGATTCCTGAAAAATCAGAATCTATTTCTGGTTCGCCTAGATCCAGAAGCGAAGGCTGCTTAACCCCTTTCATTTTTCTCCTCTTCCCTCACGAACACAAACGGAATTCTTCATAAAAGCGTGCTAAACAAAAAAATTAGTATATGCGTATTTTTACGTATGGTCAGCATCTGAAGGTCAAAATACAATGTTTCAAACACTACAGCTGAAACATTTAAAATAAAAGGACTGGCAAATGGAAACGGCATTCTCAAACCTCAAACCCGGCGACAAGGGACATGTATTGGGATACTCGGAAGGGAATACTCCCTATCGAAGCAAACTCCTGGCGATGGGACTGGTCCCAGGGGTCCCTTTCCGTGTAGTCCGCAACGCTCCGTTGGGGGATCCGGTGGAGATCCAGGTCAACGGTTTTCACCTTTCCCTGCGGAGGCATGAAGCTGAAATGCTGAAGATCGAAAAGGAGGCTTCATGAACAAGCCCGTGATTGCGATTGCCGGAAATCCGAATTCCGGTAAAACCACCCTCTTCAATGCCCTCACTGGTGCCCGCCAACGCGTTGGTAACTGGCCCGGGGTGACGGTCGAGAAGAAGACCGGTAACTGTGTTGTAGAAGGCCAGGAACTAGAACTGATCGATCTGCCCGGAATCTATTCCTTTAGCGCCTCTTCCGTGGATGAAAGCATTGCCCGGGATTTTCTGGTGTCCGGGAATGCTGATCTGGTGGTCAACATCGTTGATGCCACTTCCCTGGAGCGCGGGCTGCTGCTCACCATGCAGCTCTTGGAAATGGGTGTGCCGGTGGTCGTGGCCGCGAACATGATGGACCTCGTCAAAGAACGCAATCTGCAGCTCGACATAGATGGCCTTACCCGAGAACTGGACTGTCCGGTGGTCCCGATGACTGCCTCGAAGGGTAAGGGGCTCAAGGCCCTCAAATCGATACTCTTGGAAACCGTCCTAAATCCCAAAATTTCGAAAGAACCCATTACACCCCCGAAAGCAATCAAGCAGGTCCTGCCGGAAATATCCGCAATGCTGGGTGAAAACGCAAAACAGTCTCTCCGAGATCAGCGCTCGCAGGACTGGTTCTGTCAGAACCTGATTGAAACAGAACAAGAGTATGGTACAGAACAGGGGCTGACTGATTCGGCCCAATCCGAACTGCTGGTTCTTCGTGCGAAACTGGCAACCGAGCTGGGAGAGGAGCCGGATCTGGTGATGAGTGATCTGCGTTATGGTAGGGTGCGCGAAATCACCCGGCAGACGGTCAATCGTGCACGCGAAGTGTCCCGTACTCTAACGGACCGAATCGATGCGCTGGTGCTCAACCGCGTCCTCGCCATTCCCGTATTCCTGCTCGCCATGTACCTGACTTTCATGGTGACTATCAACGTAGGCGGGGCCTTCATCGACTTCTTCGATCAGTTCACCGGCGCCATCACCGTCGATGGATTCCGAGCTGTGCTCGAAGCCCTCGGTCTACCAGCACTGCTGGTGACACTGCTGGCAGACGGAGTGGGAGGAGGGATTCAGACTGTCGCAACCTTCATCCCGCCGATCTTCTTCATGTTTCTCTGTCTCACCCTGCTGGAAGATTCGGGCTACATGGCCCGTGCCGCCTTCGTCATGGACCGCTTGATGCGTGCGGTGGGACTTCCCGGCAAGGCAATGATTCCGATGATGGTTGGTTTCGGCTGCAGCGTGCCCGCGGTGATGGCCACCCGCACTCTGGAAGACCGTCGCGAACGGACGCTGACAGCGATGATGGCTCCGATGATGTCATGTGGTGCAAGATTGCCCGTTTACGCACTTTTTGCTGCAGCCTTCTTCCCGGTTCAAGGCCAGAACGTCGTTTTCGCCCTCTACCTGATTGGCATCCTGATGGCAGTGCTCACCGGACTTTTGCTGCGAAACACCCTGCTTCAGGGAGAAAGTGCTCCGTTTGTCATGGAACTCCCGGCCTACCATGTGCCAACCCTGCGGGGCATCCTGACCCACACCTGGGAGCGCCTGAAGGGATTCCTGATCCGTGCCGGCCGCGTGATTCTGGTGGTCGTGGTCATCCTCAGTTTCCTCAACAGCATCGGTACCGACGGCTCTTTCGGTAACGAAGATAGTGAAGAATCCGTGCTCAGCCACATCGGCATGAGCATCACCCCGATCTTCACCCCGATGGGAATCCGTGAAGAGAACTGGCCCGCAACCGTCGGTCTCTTCACCGGCATCTTTGCCAAAGAAGCGGTGGTCGGCACACTCGACTCGCTATACGCCGGAATGGACGCAGATGCAACGGCAGAAGAGGAGTCCTTCGCCTTCTGGAATGCGATCCAGGGAGCGTTTGCCACCATCCCTGAAGGTCTGCTCGGCGTGGCGGATACCTTTTCCGACCCCCTGGGCATCGCCGTGGGAGAGATCGAAGATGTTTCATCGGCAGCCGAAGCCCAGGAGGTCTCCAGCTCGACGTTCGGGGCAATGATACGACGCTTCGACGGCACTGCGGGCGCCTTCGCCTACCTGCTCTTCATCCTGCTCTATGCTCCATGCGTGGCAGCATTGGCTGCCATCTGGAGAGAAATCAGCCCAGGCTGGGCGGTCTTTTCATCAGCCTATCTCTCCATCCTGGCCTGGAGTACCTCCGTGCTTTATTACCAAGTCTCGACCTTTGCGGAACATCCCAATACTTCCCTTTTCTGGCTGGTCCTGGTTTCGGTTCTGCTTGGTGTGGGAATCTTCGGATTGACTCGCTGGAAAAAGAGAAGCCCCTCTGTGACAGGCGCCATGCTGGGGAAAAGTTTTGCCTCCTGAAACCCTCGAAGGGCCACTTTCATACGGCCCGCAAGGACTCCTTTGATCCTCTTCGAACTGCGTGATTTCCTCAAAGGACATGACACAGTATCCCTCAAACAAATCTGTGATCACTTTGAAAGCAGTGAAGAGGCGATGGAAGACATGCTCCAAATCTGGATCCGCAAGGGCCACCTCAGGGCCCTTGATTCGAACATCCCCTGCGGAGGTTGTACCGACAAAAGTTGCTCCCGTCCTAAATTCTTCCGCTGGGGGAAGTAACCTCGTGTCTCCTCAAAAACCCCGGATGCTTCTCCTGATGAGAACTTCCGTTTGCTGAGTTCAAAAAAGACGTAACCACCCGGAATGGATCAACCTGCTTTTCCTTTAAAGAGGTACGAAGGAAAGAAAGCATATCTGCAATGTATGGCATCCTGTTATTTCTACATATCATTTCTGCAACCGTCTGGACCGGAGGGCATTTGGTCCTCTCCCTCGCGATTCTTCCCAGGGCATTCAAGGAACAATCGACTGAAGAGTTGAAGCAATTTGAATCCGCCTATGAGCGTGTTGGCATCCCTGCGCTTCTGATACAGGTTATCACCGGGTTATGGCTGGCCTATCGATTGGCCCCGGACCTAAGCCAGTGGTTTAGCTTCAACAATATGGTTTTAAGTTTGATCGGGACCAAGTTGATCCTTCTGGCCTTGACCCTTGGACTTGCGATCGACGCCAGATTCAGAATCATTCCTAAATTATCCCTGCATGAGTTGAAGGTCTTAGCCTGGCACATCATTCCAGTGACCATCCTATCCGTCCTGTTTGTCATTGTTGGTGTTTTATTCAGGACAGGATGGTTTTTTTGAACCTGCCTGTGGAAGTAGACACGTGTCTCCCATAGACCCTTGAAGTCTTCTGCAGTCCTATTGTTGAAACCTGACCATTATGTTGCAGCTCTAATTCCAAGGCATCACCTTCAAAAAACTGATTGCTTCAATTTATTGTTCGATCTATTTTTTCAAAAAATTTGATGGTTCAATTTTTAGTAGATTTTTTTTACAAGGAAAAAAGACTGGACTCTCTGACAATTTTGGAAACAGTTAAGTCGGATGACTGAATTCCAGAGATTGAATCAATAAGGACAAGGACATGACTAAACCAAAAATCCACTTTACTCATGAAGAGTTCGCGGACCGACAGAACCGTGTTCGACAAGAATTGGTTAAACGTGAATTAGACGGTCTGTTGCTTTTCAAGATCGAAGATATGTACTGGATGACAGGTTTTGATTCCGACGGATTCTGCATATTCCACAGCATGTTTGTCGGTGCCGATGGCCAACTCACTCATCTTTCACGGACAGCCGATTTGGCAAATTTAAAGTACTCTTCCATTTGCGATGATGTCCGAATAGCTCCGGATTCAGCCAACGTCAGCTGGGCGTCCTGTATCAAAGACATGCTGGCTGCTCACGGAATGAGAGGGAAACGCATTGGCATTCAGGTCGACACGATGGGTTTGACTCCTAAAGTCTTCCTCGAAATACAAGCTTCGCTGGAAGGCTGGTGTGAACTTGTGATCGCCGAGAACTTCATTCAGGATCAACGCCGCGTTAAGAGCCCACAGGAACTCACTTACATCAAAACTGCCGGAAAAATTCTAGACGAGGCACTGGAAACAGCACTAGCAGAAGTTTATGTTGGAGCATTTGAAGGAGATATCTACGGGGCGTTCTATAACAAATTGTTTTGCTTGGGCGCAGACCTTCCTGCTCACATACCCCCACTAGGTTGCGGCGACTCTGCGCTTAACGTCAGATACACCACCGGACGCAAACACGTCGCCAAAAACGATCAAATCACGTTGGAACTTGGGCTCGCCTACAGGCACTACCATGCCGGAAGCATGTGCGTAGCCCTAACCGGGCCAAACATACGCGACAAACATTTGAGAATGCACGAAGTGCTCGTCCCCACGTTATCAACGATCCAAGACAACCTGAGGCCCGGTAAAAAGATGGGGGAGATTTATGATCTCTATGTAGATCTGCTGTCAGACAAGGGCATGTCCGATTTGGCTCAAACCGCGTGCGGATATACAATGGGCGCAGTTTGGCCCCCGACATGGATGGAACAACCTCTGTTTTATTCAGGCAACCCCACTGTGATTGAAAAAGACATGACATTCTTCAACATGCTGATTCTGAACGATCATAAGGCGGGGATGATCATGGCTCTCGGCGAGCAGGTCATCGTTAGTGACGGCCCACCAGAAGTCGTCAGCCATGTGCCTAAGGAACCGATTATCATCGATCCATCCAATTTCCCAGAATCAGCCTCCCCTCAGGTCCGCTGACAACGTGAAATTGTTCCCAAGACAGGTTCTAATATCCTGTTTTCTTGGTATTTTTTATGATGCCGAAAGACGGAACAGGCATGTCAAATGGGAACAGTTATACAGGCACCCAGGGTCAAATGAAACTCTCAACGTCTGGTAAATCACTTCATAGAATATTGCATTGAATTTTAGTGAATCATTGTTTCGAGGAATACCTGTTCTTTCCATCCTGATAAAACCTTTCTTGTCCTAATCCACCCCTAAAGTTGCCTGGCAACAATACTCAGAATCATATATTCTAAAGTGTCCTTAATTTTTGATTGAGGAACCTTTTGCAGACATGCTTGCCAAAAAATTTCTTAAGAAGAACACATGAGTAAAATCATCTACACCAAAATTGATGAAGCACCGGCCCTGGCCACCTACTCCCTACTTCCAATCATCCAGGCCTTTACCAGCGGTTCCGGGATCAAGCTGGAAACCAGAGACATCTCCCTTGCGGCAAGGATCCTTGCCGCGTTTCCTGACCAACTGACGGCGGAACAGCAGATGCCTGACCATCTGGCGGAACTTGGGGAACTGACCCAATCTCCAGAAGCGAACATCATCAAACTTCCCAATATCAGTGCCTCGGTTCCTCAACTGCAGGCGGCCATCCGGGAACTTCAGGATCAGGGTTATGCCCTTCCAGATTTTCCTGAAGATCCACAAAACGAGGAGGAAGTTTCGGTCAAAAACCGTTATGCGAAAGTTTTGGGCAGCGCGGTCAATCCGGTTCTCAGGGAAGGGAATTCGGACCGCAGGGCAGCCCCCTCGGTGAAGCGGTTCGCGCAAAATAATCCTCCGCGCTTAAAGGCATGGAACCCAGGCTCCAAAACCCGGGTGGCGCACATGGAAGATGGTGATTTTTTGGGAAGTGAAAAGTCAGCTGTGATTGAAAACGATGGAAACGTTTGCATCGAATACGCTGCAGAAGATGGATCCGTCACCATTCTCAAAGACAAAGTTGCAATCACTCGAGGAGAAGTGATCGATTCCTCAGTGATGAATGTCCGAAAACTCCGTGAGTTTTACACCACTCAGATCGAAGAGTCACACAAAGACGGGATGTTGCTTTCACTTCATCTCAAGGCAACGATGATGAAGGTTTCCGACCCGGTGCTTTTCGGACATGCGGTTTCGATTTTTTACAGCGAGTTGTTCGAAAAACACAGGGAACTTTTTGAACAGATAGGAATCAACCCCAACAACGGTTTAGGAGATGTTTCTTCTAAAATCGAAAACCTTCCTCAAGACCAGCAGAACCAAATCAAGCAGGATATTGATTCGATTTATCAGAAACGCCCTGAACTGGCGATGGTCGATTCGGATAAAGGGATTACCAATCTTCATCTGCCGAACAACGTCATCATCGATGCTTCGATGCCGGTGGTCGTCCGTGATGGAGGTAAAATGTGGGGTCCTGATGGTATGCTTCGGGACACCGTCGCGATGATTCCGGACCGATGCTATGCAACCATCTATCAGGAAGTGATTGAAGATTGCCAAAGGAATGGTGCTTATGATCCTGCCACAATGGGTAATGTGGCGAATGTCGGTCTGATGGCCCAAAAAGCAGAAGAATACGGGTCCCATGACAAGACCTTCCTTGCACCGGGAACCGGGACCATTCGTCTGGTGGACGATTCAGGAAGTTCCATGCTCGAGCAACCGGTGGAACCAGGAGATGTCTTCAGGATGTGCCAGGTCAAGGACGCACCCATCCAGGACTGGGTAAAATTGGCAGTCAACCGCGCACGCGCCACCGGATCACCCGCTGTGTTCTGGCTTGATGAACAACGTCAACACCACACATGCCTCATCAACAAGGTCAACGCCTATCTTGAGGATCATGACACCCAGGGACTCGAACTGCACATCATGTCTCCTGTGGAAGCCATGCGGTTCAGCCTGGAACGCATCCGCAAGGGCCAGGACACCATCTCGGTCACCGGCAATGTTCTCAGAGATTACCTGACCGATCTCTTTCCGATCCTTGAACTTGGGACCAGTGCCAAAATGCTCTCCATTGTTCCACAGATGAAAGGAGGAGGGCTTTTTGAAACTGGCGCCGGAGGTTCGGCCCCCAAACACGTGCAGCAGTTTCTGGAAGAAGGTCATCTGCGCTGGGACTCACTGGGGGAAATGCTGGCACTTGGAGTTTCCTTCGAACACCTGGCCTCCGTCAGTCAAAATGCCACCGTAAAGATCTACTCCGGCACGATCGACGAGGCCGTCGGACAGTATCTTGAAAATCGACGATCTCCTTCGCGGAAGGTCCACGAACTGGATAACCGCGGAAGTCATTTCTACTTTGCCCTCTACTGGGCTGAGGCTCTTGCTTCCCAAGAGGAGGATCAGGAACTGAAAGTCCGATTCTCCAAGATCGCAAGGGACCTATCTGAGAAAGAAACAATGATTCTTGAGGAATTGAATGCTGCACAGGGACAACCTGTGGACATTGGTGGTTACTTTCTGCCTGATGATGAAAAAGCTTCACAGGCCATGCGGCCTAGCCCATCTCTGAATGGAATCATTGAAAGCCTGAATTGAAATAAATGACCAAAGATTCTTTACTGCAGAGGATTGAAGGAAAACGCGAGGAACTGACGGATCTGACCTGCGAACTGGTCCGGATTCCAACGGTGAATCCTCCGGGGGATGC